>OLHG01000129.1_pt1 | contig 50879 bp, 53 predicted proteins | sample 1605971 | NCBI WGS metagenome assembly OLHG01 (sample SAMN03283289) | human gut metagenome | biome: human-associated habitat; material: feces | host: Homo sapiens | place: Peru | collected 2012 | reverse complement strand
TTCATGATGAATTATTCTAAATGGATACCTAATAATATCCGTTCCTGAATAAGTTCCATCTTTTCTAGTAAACACCATTTCTACTCTATTGCGTTTAGAATTACTTTTTATGATTTTATATTCCACCAACTTACCATATTTATTTTTAACTTCTTCTAAAATATAGTATTTATAATTTTTACCAAATTCTTTCTTATAATTATTTTGCAATTCTCTATATTTCAATAAAAATGAATGTAAAGTATCACAAATATAAATTTCTCTATGGCTACCTATTGTTTTAGCAGTACCTAAATACCATCTGCCATTTTCTTCTTTATCTTTTGCATAAACCGTCTTATTAACTTTTATTATTCTATTTTCTAAATCAATATCATCCCAAGTTAAAGCAAATACTTCACCAGTTCTCATTCCCGTATAGCAAGCAGTTAAAAACGCACATACAAAAACTTTGTTATTCTTAAATCTGTCTAAAATTATTTCTATTTGTTCTTTAGTATAGATGTGACCTATATTGTTTTTTTTAATTCAAATGATAATATTCTAGGTATCTCCAAATCACCAGCTGGGTTATTCTTAATAAATCCAAAATAGTAAGTTGCATCCCTCAACGAACTCTTAATAACCTTTTGATAATTTCTTAGTGCCTCTTTTGTACTAGATGTTTGATATAACTTTAATAACACCTGATTTAGAATATATGGTGTTAAAGCTGATAACTTATAATTACCTAATTCCTTTTTGATATTGCTAAAAGATTCTTTATATCTCTTTGCTGTTGAATACTTGTAATTAATTGCAAAATACTCCTTCATCCAATAATCTAAATAATCTCCATACAACATATTACATTTTACATCAGTTACACCATTAATAAATTCGTTGTATGCTTTTTGTCCCGCTATGTATGCTTCATTCTTCGTCTTAAAGCCACTTTTTGTTATTTGTTTTCTCTTTCCATTTACCTTTCCTGCTTCAAAGCAATATTGATATACTTTACCCCTTTTTCTAATATTAATCACTTTATCATCTCCCTTTCTCTAAATCAATAATATTTATAAAAAAAGAATTAGTAGAGTTTTTACTAATTCCTTACTTTTTATATTTTTTCAATTTTGTAAACAAAAATTATTAAATCTTTTTCCAAACTCACTTGCATTTAACATCATAGGCATTCCTGAATTTGGTCCTCCTAAAGATATTGAATGTAATGTAGCGGTTATTAGACCATAATTTTCTAGTTGTAAAATGGAACTTCTAATTAGCGAAATATCCGTATTAGGCTTTGTTATTTGAAGATCAATAACATTATTATGTATCAATATAAATTGAAATAATTCAATTTGTATTGGAGTTATTTGAGATAATATATTTAAGAAAAGTTTTCTTTCCTCATAATTTCCATTAGTAGGTGTTATTAAAATGTTTTTAAAATATTGTTTATATAATTTTCTTTTATATTCTAAATGTTCATTCTCAATTTTATCAGTTAGTTCATCTATTAATGACATTAATTCATCTTTATTATGGTCTTCTAAACTCGGTAAAGTAACTCCTTCTAATTCAGTAGCTACCTCTTTGAGGGTTTGTTCTATTCTTTGAAATCTTTGTTCCTGCTTATATCCAAAATATAAAGTAGCAAGTGGTCCTCCAACGTAAGGGATAGCCTGTAGTCCTGCATTAACTACTAATTCAAATTTTTCTTTATTATTCATATTATTACGTCCTTTCTACTTTTTAAAAAGGATGTCAACAAATTTTATTTTGCTGACATCCTTTAATTTCAACGAAATTTGTCTACATTTTTAAGTTATTGTGGACAAGTTAATAAAACTTGAACCAATTTATAATTTTTATAATTATTAGTTTTCCGTTATTTTATGCTACTTTCCACAGCAATTCTTATATTTTTTTCCCGAACCACATGGACAAGGATCATTTCTACCAATTTTATTTTCAACTTTTTTAGGTGTCTTCTTAGTTCCCTCACTACTATCATTAGTTTTAATATTCTTATTCTCATGTCTCTCTAAATTTTGTCTAACTTCAGCCTTAAGTAAATATGTAGTAATTTCTTTATTTGTTTCTTTAAGCATATTATCAAACATTTGAAAGCCTTCTAAAGCATAAGCTTGAAGTGGATTAGTCTGTGCATAACCTCTTAAACCTATACCTTCCTTAAGCTGTTCCATATTATCAAGTTGATTCATCCAATTTTTATCAAGCACTCTTAAAGTTATTGCTTTCTCAAAATCATTTTGAATTTCTTTAGGGACATCACTTAGTTTCTCATTATAATCTTTTATAACAATATCATAAATAGTATTTTGTACTTCATCTATACTCTTATTTTCCAAATCTTTTTCAACTAATTTCTCACTCTTTAACAAATTAGAATTAAATATTTCACATATATTAACTATATCGTTATGAGTTAACACGTCTTCTGGTACAAAATGATCATTTACAGTCTCAACAACATAATCTTTAAAAATAGTCAAAACTCTATCCCTAATACTTTCTTTATCTAAAATTTCATTTCTTCTTTCATAAACAATTTCTCTTTGTTTACTTATAACATTATCGTAATCAAGTAGTGCTTTTCTTCTGTCATAGTTGAAACCTTCAACCCTCTTTTGACTACTTTCAATATTTTTACTCATCATTTTGTGAGTAATAGGAGTATCTTCTGTAAAACCAAGACTCATCATTAAGCCCTTAATCTTTTCACTACCAAACTTAACCATTAAATCATCTTCCATAGAAATGTAAAATCTAGTAGTACCAGGATCTCCTTGTCTACCAGCACGCCCACGAAGTTGGTTATCAATACGCCTACTTTCATGCCTTTCACTACCTAATACAACTAAACCTCCTAGCTCTTTAACACCTTCTCCAAGCTTAATATCAGTACCACGACCAGCCATATTTGTAGCAATTGTAACTGCACCTTTTTGTCCTGCATTCTCAATAATATGAGCTTCTCTTTCATGATTTTTAGCATTTAATAACTCATGTTTAATTCCTCTTTTATTAAGTAAATCACTTAACCTTTCAGAACTCTCAATTGAAGCAGTACCAACTAGTATTGGTTGACCAGTCTTATGAATTTCTTCAATTGTATTAGCAAGAGCATTAAATTTACCTCTCATGTTAACATACACTAAGTCTTCCATATCTACTCTTTTAACTGGCACATTAGTAGGTATCTCTATAACATACATGTTATATATATTTCTAAACTCTTCTTCTTCAGTCTTAGCTGTACCTGTCATACCACTTAGTTTATTATACATTCTAAATAAATTTTGGAAAGTAATTGTAGCAAGCACCTTAGTTTCTTCATTAATTTTAACACCCTCTTTAGCTTCAAGAGCCTGATGTAGTCCATCACTGTATTGTCTTCCATGCATAAGTCTACCAGTAAACGAATCAACTATAATAATCTCATTATTTTGAACAACATAATCAACATCTTTCTTAAAGCCATAATTAGCTACAAGTGCTTTATCTAAATTATGAACTAAAGCAGCATTACTAATATCATATAAATTATCAACATTTAAAAGTTTTTCACATTTTTTAATACCTTCTTCAGTTAAAGTAACTCCTCTAGTCTTTTCATCTAAATTGTAGTCTTCACTCCTTAAACTCTTAGCAGTCTTATCAGCTAGTTTATAAAGGTCAGCACTCTTACTTATACCACCACTAATAATTAATGGAGTTCTAGCCTCATCTATTAATATTGAATCAACTTCATCTATAATTGCAAAATTAAGTTTTCTTTGAACTCTATCTTCTTTTCTTACAACCATATTATCTCTTAAATAGTCAAATCCAAGTTCATTATTAGTTGTATAAGTTATATCTTTAGAATAAGCTTCTCTCTTTTCTTCTCTAGACATATCTTTCTTATTAACACCAACACTAATATCTAAGTAGTTATAAACTTGTCCCATCCAATTAGCATCTCTCTCACTTAAGTACTCATTAACTGTAATAACGTGTACCCCGTCCCCACTTAAAGCATTCAAATATGCTGGCATTGTACTAGTTAAAGTCTTACCTTCACCAGTTTTCATTTCAGCAATATTACCAAAATGTATACAAATACCGCCAATCACTTGAACTTTATATGGCTTTTCTCCAAGCACTCTATAAGCAGCTTCTCTAACAACTGCAAAAGCTTCAACTAAAATATCATCTAGTGTTTCTCCTTCACTAAGTCTACTTTTAAACTCACTAGTTTTAGCCTTTAATTCAAGTGGAGTTAATTTACTCATTTCACTATCTAATGCTAACACTTGTTGAGCTAACTCCTCAAACCTCATTAATTCTTTATATTCATGATCAAAAATCTTTTTAAATAGTTTCATTATCTCACCGTCCACTTTATATTTTACCAAATTTTAAACAAAAGAAAAAGAGTTTTCACTCTTATAATAGGCATATTTATTAATTTGTCTCAATAACTCCGTAAGTGCCATCAAATCTTTTATATAAAACATTAACTTTTTCTGAATTGATATCTCTATAAATAAAGAATGTATGACCTAAAAATTCCATCTGTAAGATTGCTTCCTCTTCATCCATAGGCTTTAAATAAACCTTTTTTCTTTTAACAACATCTGTTAAAGGTTCATCATCTACAACTTCATCATCATAAACAATTTCTATTCTAGATTTACTCATAAGTTTAGATTTATATTTTCTCATTTGACTTTCAAGTTTATCTATAGCTAAATCAATAGCGGCATATAAATCACTATGTGATACTTCTGCTCTTAAATCAAATTTTTTATTATTAATTGTTATTTCAACTTTTTGTTCTCTTCCTCTTACACTAAAAAGCACTTTAACGTTTACTTTGTCAGGTTCATCAAAATATTTAACCATTCTGTCAAGTTTATTAATTACATAATCTCTTAAAGAATCAGTAACTTCAATTTTTTCTCCTCTTACAACATAATTCATTATATCATCTCCCTATAATTAATATACCACAAAAAAAAGAAAAAAACTACTTAAATAGTAGTTAATACAACTTCTTTGACATTAATGGCTTGTTTGCCTTTAGCAGTTTCAATTAAAGTAAACTCTACAACGTCGCCATCTTTTAAAGACTTGTATCCGTCTTGCTCAATAGCTGAATAATGAACAAAAACGTCTTCCCCGATGCCAGCACCAATTTCAATAAATCCATAACCTTTAGCGTTATTGAACCATTTAACTCTACCTTTTCTGGTCATACTTTTAACACCTCACTTCCGTGCGATTATATTAAAACATGCACATGCACATTTTAACCTAATTTTTTCTACCACATGCTGTGTTCTTCCTCGTGTGTCTCTATGGTACTATATTTTTACCTCAAAAAGATTAAAAGATGTCGTAAGTGTTCGAAATAATGCATAAAGTGACAAAATTAATTAATTTTTTTAAATAAACAGTCACTTAAAGCAAATATAAGCATAATAAAAACATATTTTACAAAAATTTCATTATTTTGTTGTATAATGTTCTCGGAAGTGGTGATAAAAAATGAAAGATCTTTTAATCAATTCCATTATAAACAACATCATGCGGTATTACGACTATGACAAAGAGAAAATAGCAGTTATAAAGTATGGTTTATCTAGTTTATATTTAAACATTACTAAAACTGTTGTCATATTCATAATATCATACATACTAGGATACTTTAATACACTTCTACTATTGATGGTCCTTTATAGCATATTAAGGCTGACTGTATTTGGAGTTCACGCCAAGAAAAGCTGGCATTGTTGGGTGGGTAGCATGATTATATTTATAGGTGTACCTTACCTATGTAGGCTTCTCATAATAGACTATAAAGTTAGACTCGCACTATGTATGGTCAGTGTGGTACTATTAGGTTTCTTTGCCCCTGCAGACACAGAGAAGCGACCATTGATTAACAAAAAAAGAAGAGCCATATATAAGCTAACCAGTGTAGGGTGTGGCACCTTATATACTGTCTTGCTCTTCTTCGTAAACGACAATACACTTGCAAACTGTTTACTATTTTCTTTATTGCTAGCTGTATTCGTCTGTTTACCCCTAACTTACAAACTATTTGGAGTAAGTTATAATAATTATTTAAATTATAAGAAGGGAGAATAAAATGAAATTATTCGCAGCTATTACAGGATTTTTAGGAGAATACATAGCAAGATTTACATCAGGAGCTTGCCTATGGGGTTACCTTGATGAAGTTGAAACTCCAGAAAGTCTAATAAAATAAGTATCATCTAGTAAGTTAAAACCCTAGGGAAGACCTAGAGTTTTATTTTTAGTGTAGAAATAAATCTATTACCATCAATACTTTGTTCTAATGAAAGAGCTTCTGTACTTTTTAAAATTTTACCTACAATATCCAGTCCTAAACCTCTGCCCTTTCCTTTACTCGATACACCTCTGTTATTAATTTCGTTAATATCTATTTTACCCTTAAAAGTATTTTCAATATAAACAATTAAGTATTCGTCATCATCATAAACATCCATCATTAAATGTTTTTCTTTTGTTTCAGTCGATGCTTCAATAGCATTATCTAATAGTATTCCAAGTATTTTGCAAACTTTATAATAAAGTTTTGGATCTAACATATCAAATTTCTGATACATGGATTTATCGGTAAAAGATCTAAATACTATTTCATTTTCTTTAATATAAGCCATTTTATAATAAACTATACCTTTTATACCTGTAGGCAAATTATAAAGAGAAGAATAATTATTAACTGTTTTAGTTGAATATTTATCTAAATAACTATCTATGAGTTCCTCAAATTCCTTTGAAGTTTTATCTTTAGTAGTTTTTAAAATAAGCAAATTATTAAACATCTCATGTCTATTGTCACGATTAACATCAAGTAACTCTTCATATTCTTTCATTAAATCAAGCAATTGTTTTTGTTCATTCTCTTTCTGTTTCTTTTTATAATACTGAACAAGAGCAACAGCAAGCAAACACAAAAAGAATACAGAAATTATTAAAGAAAATATATAACCATTAAAAGTTTTATTAAATGCATTATAATAAGCAAAAGTATAAAGTGCTACAAACGATAGAAAAGATAATGCTGTATAAATATGTTTTCTTCTCTCGCTAACAATAGTGAACAACTTATTTAATACATTTGTAAGATACTTAATTCTAAACACTAAGAACAAGCAAATTGAATCTAACAATGTGCAGAAATCTTTAACATAACCAATATATTCTAAATTTATGGTAGTAATTCCTGGGATTAACATTATTATAAGTGAAATTAGAAAATCAAATATCACTAAAAATATATAAATTATCAAAGTTTTAAATAAAGTGATAAAAGTACTTTCCCTGAACATAGCCTTATAAAATAAACTCATTGCTAAATATAGAAAAAATATTCTATATCTATACTCAACATAAAAATTTATAAAGAATATAATTACACTAAACAATAAAATTAAAAGCGCTTTTTGAAACTTGTTAACCTTCACATCGTTATTGAACTTATTATAGCAATAAGACATTACAAAAACATTAATAATTATACCAACAAAACACGATAACAAACCTAAATATTTCATTTCCCTGACAGTTCCTTCTTATGTGTTCTAGATAACAATGGTTCAACTTTACCATTATCAAATGTAACAGTGCAGTTCTTCCAATCTAACTTAGCAACTCTTTTTAAATTCACTATATAAGATTTATGAGTAGTAACAAAATCTTTACTAAGTAAACTTTTAGCCTTACCTAAAGTTATATTTAAAACAAATTCATCATTATCAGTTACAACCACTGTCTTTCTATCAACGGTATCTTTATAAACATACAAAATACTATTATAATCAATAGTGAAAGTATTAGCTGCTATAGAGCATTTGAAATTTTTACTCACATTAAGTTGTTGTAAACAAATATCAAATAACTCAAACAGATTTTTTTCAGGCTCAGTACGCTTATTAATAAAATCTAGTATTTGTAATCTTTGTTTAAATGAGCTAAGCGCCATACCTCCTCCATTAACAGTAAAAATAATTATAGGACTTCTCCACTCATATTTTCTAATTTTTCTTGCAACATCAAGTGCAATACCATTACCTAATTCATAATCTAATATGTAAATATTATTATTTTCAGTATTAGAAACATATTTAAATAATTTTTCACTTAGTTTGTCAAATTTAATTACTTCAAACTCAAGTGTATTTTGCATCATATACTTAACAATATATGACTCAGTCTTTTTAAGATGTAAAGGATTATCCTCTACTATTACAAAATTTATCATTTCATCACTCCACCATTACTTTTAATATTACCACATTTTGACAAATAAAACAGGGCGCCATAGTGCCGGTTTTGCATTTTTTACAAAAAAAAAGCCGACTTTTTGCCGGTTTTTCCTATAAATCTGCTAATTTTAAAGTATAAAAATTTTCTGGATCAATTAATGCACCTTTATAATAAACTTCAAAATGTAATGAATTTGGGTACTTTGAATTAACTAAAGACGTAGAACTTTTTCCAATTATATCTCCTTGTTTTAAAGTATCACCAACTTTAAGGTCTGTTTTATCAATTCCTTGATACACAGTAACTATATCTTTTTCATGTTCAACTTTAACAATATTACCTAATACCTCATTATAATCAACATTTAACACCTTACCATCAAGAACACATATAACATCAAATGCTTCATCACTTATATAGTCTACACCTGAATTTTGCATATAAGTATTTTCATAGAAAATAATCGCGTTTTCTTGATCCTTTGCTTCAGCCTCAAAATCATAAAAATATCTACCTATGCTTACTTTATCTGACTTATAAGGTCTTATTATTAATTCTTCATCAGTCGTAACATTACCATCTTGGTTTTTATTAACTGGAACAGTATCAGACTTAATTATTCCATCAACCGAATAATTTATCTTTTCCTCTTTAGTTAAATACTTATTAATACTAGTTATCGTTAGTACAATACATCCAATTACACTTAAAACAGCTATTAAATAAACTGCAGGTACAAATAATTTTTTTACACCATTTTTCATTTGTTCACTCTCCTACTAGTAATGTGAACAAAAGAATAAAAATTATACACTATTTTTTGATAAATTAGTACCTTTATAATAATAACTTAATATTTCATCATATAAATATCCTTCTTTAGCCATCATATTAGCGCCATACTGACTCATACCAACACCATGACCATAACCTCTGGTTGTAAAAACAAAACCATCTTGTTTTTTTGTCACATCAAAATCTGCACTCCTAAGTCCAAATAACTTTCTAAAAAAAATTCCTGAATATACTTTTCCTAACACTTCTACTTCATTCACTCTTCCACTTTCGTACCTAGACTTAATAGCTATATCAAAATCATTGGTAGATAAATTTAACTTACTTTTAATTTCTTCTTTTGAAACGAATAATTCTTTTTCATATGTTTTTAAACTTTTTTCCCATGCTGAACTCACACTTACTAAGTACGGCTTTGATTCATTAAATACATAGGAGGCATCCTCTGTAAACCCATTTGACATACTAAAATAATAAGAATGAATAATCTCATTATTAAACATTATAACTTCATCATTAGTAGATACAACAGCATTTTTAATTTTATTATAATACTCATCAAAATTATTACCCCAGTTCTTTTTCATTACATCTTCGTTTATAAAACATTGATCACTAGAATTAGCTAAATAATTTGAAATATTTAAATAATTGTACATATAAAAAGTCCTTGCTGCAACTGCGCCTGCTTTCAATGCTTCATCATCAAAAAGTGCAGGCATCTCACATGAAACAACACCAATAAGGTAATCATTAAAGGGCATTTTATAAATGTTACCTTCATAACTTACACTAACTAAAAAAACATCTTTATTTGTTATATTTTCTTGTTCTATAGAATTATCCTTTAAAGTTAAAAAATAAAGAATAATTAACAAAGGTATTATAATATATTTTTTCATACTAAATTTTATGCAAAAATAATAATAATATGCATAAAACACATTATTATTTATAGTTTTTTTTCTTTTCAATTGCTTTTATTTCATCAATTCTTCTTAAATACCTTTCTTCTTCAAGAGGTTTAGCTTTTAAAAATGCATCAATAATGTCTTTCATTTCAGAAGTAAATAACTCTGACGAAAAACTTATAACATTTGCATGATTATGTTCTCTAGCTAGTTTAGCTTCCTCATAACAATCAACTTTAGCACACATTATACCTTTAACTTTATTAGCCGCAATGCTCATCCCAATTCCAGTTCCACATATTAAAACCCCGAGCTCAACATCCTCATTTAAAACTGCTTTACAAACTTCAAGAGCATATTCTGGATAATCAACACTTTCACTCGATAATGTTCCATAATCAATAAACTCAATGTTCTTTCTAATTAAATATTTCTTTAATTTTTCTTTAGCCTTATAACCTCTATGATCAGAAGCAATTCCTATTTTCATATACATTCCTCCAACATAATATAATTATAAACACTTTTTACGCAAAATTTCAACATAAAAAAAGAAAGTAGTCATTCTACTTTACTACTTTAATCCATATTTTTCTTTAAACTTTTGAACATTACCTGTTCTTGCAGTCATATGTTTACCTGTATAAAATGAATGACATTTATTACAAGTTTCAAGTTGAATTTCACTTTTAGTACTTAAAGTTGTAAATTCATTACCACAAGCACATTTAACTTTACATTCTTTTAGTTCTGGATGAATACCCTTTTTCATATTACATTCTCCTTTCGCCATAACTTATTTAAGTTATAGAAACCTTTTCGCTTAAGTAATATACCATGAAAACGATTATATTTCAAGTTTTTTTTAAAAAAAATCGTAAATTTAACTTAATTCCATCGTTAAAAGTATATGCAAAACATTAGAAAGTAGTTTATCTTTTTCATTAATTTGAAGATCATTTACAATAATAATACTTCCGATTGCATCAGCATCAATAATAATTGGTAATGCATAATAATACTTATTTATAATATTATTCCCCATTTTTAAAGAATAACCATCTTCACTTTTTCTTTCCTCAATTAAATTTAAAATCTTATCATCTATTTTCTCACCAAGAAGATTTTCTAATGTACTAGCTATAATTTTATCCTTATCCGTTATAAACACAGTACTATCTGTTATTTTTCTAAATGAATATAAATATTTTATTGCACTATCTTTTACAGTTAATAATTTTTTATATTTTTTTAAAACAATTTCTTCATCTCTAATAAATATTTGAACATCTTCGCCATTTCTAATATTTAAACTTTTTCTAATTTCTTTTGGAATAACTATTCTACCTAATTCATCAATTTTCCTTACAATTCCAGTATTCATTTGCCACCTCTATACATTATTTTAAATAAAATTTATAGAATTATACTAAAGAGTAAAGTTTTATGTTATAATATTTGCAGGTGATACAAATGAATAACATAGTAGAAGCAATTATAGAAATACCTATGGGTACTAAAAACAAATATGAAGTTAATAAAGAAACTGGCAGAATAACACTTGATCGCGTACTTTACAGTGCACTTACATATCCAGGAGAATACGGCTTTATCGAAAATACAATAGCTGATGACAAAGACCCATTAGACATATTAGTATTAAGTAGTTATCCTACTTTTCCGGGTTGTGTAGTAAAAGCACGTGTACTCGGATATCTGACCGTTCTTGATAATGGTTATCATGATGAAAAAGTAATAGCCGTTGTAGACACAGACCCTAGATTTGAAAATATTCAAAAACTAGAAGATCTAACAGAACATCAAAAAGCTGAAATAAAAGATTTTTTTCAAAACTATAAGACACTACAAAACATTGTTGTAGAAACTAAAGAATTTCATAACATGGAAGAAGCCCTAAAGTTAATTGAAAAATGTAAAAACAACTATAAAAAATAGGAAAACTTCCTATTTTTTTTGATTATCTAAATAAAGCAACAAATCTAAAATATAATTAATATAATGCCTTTCCAAATTAATTTTATTAAGCGAAATAATAATTGCACTTCCATTATAAGAAAAATTAAATCTTGTGGAAATACCTGTAGAAACTATAAATAATTTTTCAATATTAATTCCTTGATAAAAATTTTCATCTAATTTAATTGATATCTTATTTTTGTCGTTGATTAGTATCTTTAAATTCAACTTTTGAATTAATTTTTCACAAAGTTCTTGCTTCATATAATTCCTTAAATCATCAGTAACAAATCCAAATCTATCTTGTATAGTCTCATAAACTTCATCAAATTCTTTAGAAGAGTTTATAGTACTAATTAATTTATGTAATTCAATAATTACAGCGTCTTCGTCTGAATAATTTTCACTAATATGGTTACTTACATCTGAAATGTTTACACTTTCCTCTTCTTTCTCTTCAGGAACATTATTTAGTTCTTCATTAATAAGCTCTATATACATCTCAGCACCTACTGAATCTATAAAACCTGCTTGTTCACTTCCAAGTAAATCTCCTGCACCTCTTATACTTAAATCTCTCATAGCAATTTTATATCCACTTCCAAGTAACGTAAATTCTTTTATAGCTTCAAGTCTTTTATGTGCAGTTTCTCCTAAAATCTTATTTTTATCATACATTAAATAAGCATAAGCTTGCCTTGAGCCTCTTCCAACTCTTCCTCTAATTTGGTATAACTGTGATAAACCAAACCTATCAGCATCAATAACAATCATTGTATTAGCATTTGGAATATCAATACCATTTTCTATTATAGTAGTGCTTACAAGAACATCAAACTTACCAAGAGCAAAATCATAAACGATATCTTGCATCTCATCTCTATTCATTTTTCCGTGAGCATACCTTATGCTAACTTCAGGCAATAAATTAGATAATTTTTCCACATATTTAGGCATATCTTCAACTTTATTATATAAAATAAATACTTGACCTTCCCTAGCTTTTTCTTTTAAAACAACATCTCTTAAAATATAAGGATCATAATTAATAACGTAAGTTTGAACCGGAAACTTATTCTTAGGTGGTGTTTCAATTAAACTAAGATCTCTTACACCAATTAAACTCATTTGTAAGCTCCTTGGAATAGGTGTAGCCGAAACGGATAAAACATGAACGTTTGATTTAATTTCTTTAATTTTTTCCTTATGCATAACCCCAAAACGTTGTTCCTCATCAATTACTAAAAGACCTAAATCTTTAAACTCAACATCCTTACTTAACAATCTATGTGTACCAAACACAGCATCTATTTTTCCTTCTTTTAATTTTTCCAAAATTTCCTTTGTTTCTTTTAAAGAAGTATACCTATTTAACAAAGCAAAATTAACTGCATGGTTTTTAAACCTATTTAAAGCAGACATATATTGTTGATAACTAAGCAAAGTAGTAGGACATAAATACATCACCTGTTTATTGTTAGAAATAGCTTTAAACATAGCTCTAAATATAACTTCTGTCTTGCCATAACCAACATCACCACAAAGTAATCTATCCATAGGTTTAGTACTTTCTAAATCTTTTTTAATTTCAAGAGAAGTTTTTAATTGATCAGCTGTTTCATCATAAATAAATTCATTTTCGAAGATCTCTTGTTCAGGTGTATCTGACAAAAATGGCTCGGTAGTAGACATATTTCTATTTTTATAAATTTTAATTAATTCCGAACTAATATCCTTAATTCTCTTTTTTATTTTTAATTTAGTTTTTTCCCACTCCAAACTATTAAGTTTATGTATAACGGGCTTAGCACCATCTTTTGAGGAATATTTATATAATTTATCGACATCATCTACTGGAATGTATAATTTATCATTTCCTTTATATTGTAGCAAAATATAGTCTTTTAATAGTCCATTTTTCATAATAGTTTGTATTCCCATGTAAACCCCTATACCATTTACTTTATGTACTACATAGTCTCCAATTTCTAATTTATCTATTGAGTTAATCTTTTTACCCATTTTATAACCAGTATCATACCTTATTTTCTGTACATTTAAATTTAGGTCATTTTTAGATAAATATGTAATATTGTTATAAATAAAACCATTAAGTAAATCTTTTTTTATAATTTTTTCTTTAGGAGCATTAAGCTTAGAAATAAAAATGTTATCAGTTGAACAAAGGAAAGTATTATCCCTTAAAAGATCACTATTAAATTTATTAAAATCATTATTATATGATGTAATAGCTTCAGCGGTGATAGAATAATCATAATCAAGATTATTAGTAGTATCAAAGAAAATAGAATGCTCAGATTTCAAATCATCCAAATTAAATAAGACATCAACATCTCCATAATAATTTAGTTGTTCTTTTATACTATTAAATACTTTAATAATGGAATCATAATCATGATAAATGACCAACGGATTATCAAAATAATCTAGCACTGAACTATTGGCATTATCATATTCATCAATTACAGGTTTTATAATTACTTCGTCAACTGACTTAATAGATTTCTGTGTATTTTCATCAAAAATCTTAACTTCGTCAACATCATCATCAAAAAATTCAATCCTATAAGGATGCTCTTCAAATATAGGAAAAACATCCACAACAAAACCCCTAACACTGAATTCTCCAGTGTTAGTAACAATACTCTCTCTTCTATAACCTGCTTTATTTAATTTATTTATTAATATTTCTCTATCTATCTTTGATTTTAATGTAATATTTAATGTTACATTTGTCAATTCATTTTTAGGTAATAATTTTTTTAAATAACTGTTAGTATGACAAATAAGAATTTTATTTGATTTACTATTAAAGTTATTTAAAAACTTAAGACGCATATACATAAATTCTGGTGATGAAACTATTGCTTTTTTAGTAAGGTAGTCATCATCTGGAAAAATAAAAACATTGTCTTTTAAATAATAACTTAACCTAGAGTATAAATTATTAGCTTCAGTTAAAGTTGGGGTAACTAAAACAATACCATTATCCACCTTAGAATAAAGATATAAAATAAACTGATTGTATATCTCATTATTAGTTATAGAAATTTTTAATTTATCTTTTAAATGTATTTTAAAAATTCCGTCTAACATTTCTCCTCCTAATTATATTTACTCATTAATTTATCAAATTGTACAGCAGGAAAATCATTTAAAATGTTATTAATAGTAGTAAAAACAATATTTAATTTTTCCATTTCTTCTTTTGTAAATTTACCAAGCACATAATTTATCATATCATATTTTGGTTTAGAAATACCTATTCTTATCCTTTGAAAATTTTCTGCCTGTACATATTTAATTATGCTCTTGATACCATTATGTCCACCTGAAGAACCAGTACTTTTAAGTTTAAAAGTACCAACTTCAAAATCAACATCATCATAAATAACGAGCATATCTTCAATGTTTATATTAAAGTAACTCATAACTTTTTTAACAGCAAGCCCACTTTCATTCATATAAGTTAAAGGTTTAACAAATATACATTTTTCTCCATTAATTACTTTTTGAATATACAAATAATTATCTTTTTGTTTGAAAGTGTCTTTAACATAATTATCAAGTGCCATAAAGCCAACATTATGCCTTGTATTTTCATATTCCTTACCAGGATTACCTAATCCCACTATCAGTTTCATTTTTCTTCACCTCATACATATCATAAAGTTCATTTTTACTAACTCCCAATTCTCTAGAAATATACTTAATAGCATTTTTACTAGACATTCCTAAAGAAACAAGTTCTACACATTTTAAATAAGCATCATCAATATTATTTGTAGTATTTCCTTTTTCTATTACAATAACTATTTCACCTTTAACTTCACCTTTATAGTTATCCAAAGCTTCCAAAACGCTTCCCCTAAAAACCTCTTCATGAAGTTTAGTTATTTCCCGGGAAATACTAATCTGCCTATTTCCCATTATTTTTAAGACATTTTGTAAAGTTTTATAAAGTCTATGTGGTGCTTCATATAAAATAATTGTAAACTTTAAATCTTTTATGCTTTCAAGTTCTTTAATTAATGCCGATTCTTTAGAATCTAAAAATCCATAAAATAAAAATTTGTCTTGATCTAAATTAGACATATTAATTGCCGGGAGTAAAGCACTAGCGCCTGGCAAAGCAATAATATTATAACCTTCTTTAACAACACTTTTAAGTGCCACATACCCAGGATCACTTATTAATGGAGTCCCTCTATCTGTTACAACAGCTATATTCTTGCCTTCATTAAGCAATTTAATCATAAGTTTGCTAGCTTTTATTTCATTAAATTTTTGACACTGATAAATTTTATTTTTAATTTTTAAATTAGTAAGTAAATTTTGAGTAACCCTAGTATCTTCAGCAAAAATAGCATCAACTTTCTTTAGAAGCCTAATTGCTCTCAAAGTAATATCTTCCATATTTCCAATTGGTGTAGGAATTATATAACAATTTGATTTACTATCTAAATAACTTCTTTGTATCATGTTTTTCTCACCTCTCAAACATTCTAAGTACTTCTTCAGTATATGATCCATCTTTATTATGACAATATAATGGAGGCAATACTTTCGCTCCTATTTTACCATTTTTCCTTGCTTCTATCAAAACTAAATTAGAATTTTCTCCCATTTTAGGATAAATAAATCTAATTCTTTTAGGCTCCAAATTATATTCCTTCATTTTAGTTAGAATTTCAGTTACTCTCTCGGTTCTATGAACCATTACTAAAGAGGCATTATTTTTTAAAAGTTTTTTACAAACACTTAAAATATCCTTTAAATCAATTAGAGTTTCATGTCTAGCATTAGTTTTAATCTCATTATCATTTAAATTACTAGATTCAACAACCTTAAAATATGGTGGATTACAAGTAATTAAATCAAATGTATCTGTTTCAAACACTTCACTTAGATTTTTCACATCCATATTTAAAATTTTCACTCTATCTTCAAGATTATTGAGTTCAATAGATTGAACAGCAAGTTCAAATACTTCTTTTTGAATTTCAACACCTATAATATTAGAATTAGTTAATGTACTAAGAATCAATGGAATAGGAGCATTCCCAGTACAAAAATCTATTATTTTCATATTCTTCTTTAAATTACAAAATCTTGGAACCAATACTGACTCCAAGCTAAAATTAAAATATTTAGTATTTTGAACTATTTTCAAATTATGATATCCGACTAAATCATTTATTACATTTTCCACATTCATCACATTTACTTCCTAAATTAACTACCACTTTTCCTTCAGCTTCTACGTTAACAACGTAAGACCTTTTTAAAACATCTACAGAAATAACAGTGCCTTCGCCCTTTTCTGTTTTCACTTTATCTCCGATAAGCGGCATACCTTCTCTATTTTCTGTATAAATATCATCTTCGTAAGTCAAACAACAAAGAAGTCTTCCACACTGGCCATTAATTTTTGTTGGATTCAAAGTTAAATTTTGATTTTTTGCCATATTGATTGATACAGATTCAGGAAATTGATGTAAAAAACTAGCACAACATAAAACTTTACCACACTGACCAATACCACCAACATCTTTTGCTTTATCCCTTACTCCAATTTGTCTAAGTTCAATTCTTGTCTTATATACAGCAGCTAAATCCTTTGCCAAGTCTCTAAAATCCACTCTTTGATCAGACAAGAAAAAGAAAATTAATTGACTTCTATCTAAAGTATACGAGGCATCAACAATATTCATATTTAAAGAATACTTTTCTGCTAAGTTTCTAGCTTTAACCATAGCATTATAAGCATCTTTTTTATTAATTTCAAAGCGTTTAGTGTCCTTTGAGTCGGCTATTCTAATAATTTTTTTCATATCATCTAGATGCTCAACATTTCGAATTTTGTTAACTATCACTTTACCTAACTGTAAACCTCTTTCTGTTTCAACAACAACAAAAGTATTTTCATTTAGTTTTATTTTTCCACCATCAAAAAAATAAAGTTTACCATTTTCTTTAAAACTAACTGCTACTATGTTGTTCATTTTTATCACCAACCAAATCAATTACTAACTTATCGAAAAACAAATTAATATTTAAATTATATTTCAAATTACTAGATGCAGCATTTAAAACAATCATTTTATTCACTAAATCATTTAGATTTGTTAAACTGCTTATATATATTATATCTTCGTTAAATCTATGAAAATAACTATAATCTCCTTTAATTTTATAATTAATTACATCATAGTAAAAATATTGGAGAATCTCCAGCAATTTTATTATATCACACTTTTCCTGCTTTTTATCAATAAAATTTTGTAAATATGCCATCGTTCCTATTTTTTTTTCACTTAAACATTTAGCAAATAATATCACTTTTCTAACAAGTTCCTCATTTAAATCATCAATATTAAATGAAATATTATCATTAACTTTTATCAATTGACACCTTGATTTAATAGTAGGTAACACATTTTCAATATTAGATGTAACTAAAAAAGCAAATATTCCATTCTCTGGTTCTTCTAAAAATTTTAATAAAGAATTAGCTGCATAATCATTCATTTTTTCAGCGCCATCAATTATGTAAACTCTTGATTCATTATATTGAGATTTAGACTTTAATCTTACCTGAAGATTAGATATTTGCTCTTTAACTATCTTATCTGTTTCAGGTCTTATAATAATAACATCATCACAATTAGTAACAGTATTGCTTTTTAAAATATATTTACTAATAACCAAAGATAATTCACTCTGAATCTTTGAATAAGTAGAATTATATAACAAAAAAGCATGGCTAATTTTATTTTGCCTATCTCTTTCAAAAAAATACTTATCCAAATCTCTACTCATAACCGTCTCCTATAACTACTTAAATCATTTTTTCTAAAATAACTAATCCAATAATAGCTGGTATCCCCAAAATTGCTACATACGAAATAGAAACAAAATTAATTGGAATCATTATACCCGCCCCTGAAGTTATTAAATCAAAGGCATATAACACACAAATAGCCATAACTAATCTTTTTACTAAAAATACTATAATTTGCATTGCACCCTCCTGCAAAATAGTATTAAAATTATTCGCACTTTATGACAACATTTTTCTATCCTCTATAGCCCTCATAATTGTTAAGGGATCTAAATATTCTATATCAGCTCCCATCGGTATTCCATATGAAAGTCTAGATACTTTTAAATTTTTATTTTCAAGTAACTTTTGTATATACAAAGATGTCATTTCACCTTCAACTGAAGGTTTTAAGGCAATAATAATCTCTTTTACTTTCTCATCAATTCTATTGTTAATAAGAGAATATATATTAATATCTTCAGGGTTTACTTCATCAATAGGGGATATTAAACCACCTAAAACATGATATAACCCTCTATATTTACCAGTTTTTTCAAACATAAATACACTTTTTGAATCTTCTACAACACAAATTGTAGATTGGTCTCTAGTCTCTGAAGCACAAATACTACACTTATCAGCGTTACTAATATGACCGCATACAACACACTTACCGATATTATTCTTAAAATTAATGAGGTTATGTGCAAATTCCTCAATTTTATCCATGTCAATTGAATTAACATCATATACAAATCTTTCGGCTGATTTCTCACCAACCCCAGAAAATAATTGAAAACTATCTTTCAATTTTTCAAATTCCTCTGGATAAATCATTATTTAAAACAATCCCCCAAAACCATTAGTATACTTGCCCATTTTTTGTTCTTTTGTACTCATTAATTTATTAAGAGCATCATTAACAGCAACCATTACCATATCTTCAAGCATATCTTTATCTTTTAAAATTTCTTCATCTATAATTTCCACTTTTGTAATTTGATTTTTTCCGGTTAAAGTTATTTTTACTGCACCGCTTACACCTTCAAATAACGAATTTTCAATTTCATTATTAGCCTTTTCTAACTCTCTTTGCACTTTTTGCGCTTGAGCCATTAAATTTTGCATGTTCATAATTTCATCCTCCTATCACTTAACACTAACTGTGTCATCACCAAAAATATTTAATGCATCGCCTTCAAACTCAGCGTGGTTATCCACCTCTTCTAATTTTACATCATTTTCATCAATAAATACATACCTAATATTATTTTTTTTGTTATTTATATAACTATTTTTACATTTTTCCCAATCAGTCTTTGTAAGTCCGATAACTTTATAAGAAGTATCAAAAAGTTCTTTAACAAAAGTTTCTATTTGATTTATTTTATGATTAAACTTTATTAAATCAGAATCACTATTAAATGCAAATAATAAATATTTTGACGATGCAACAACAACTTTGCCCGACAACAGCAAACTTGCCACAATATTATAAGTTTGACTTGATAAATAATCATTAATTTTATCATATTTATTATTGATAGCCATCAAAATATTTTTATCAGCCTCTGCTAATACATTATTTATTCTTACTTTTTGAATTTCCTCAAAAAATTTACTGCTAACATCATCTCTTACAATATGCTCAGTTGTGCTTAAAGTTTCATCAGTTTGAACAACATCATCAGTTTCTTTGTCAATAATGCCTGATGCATCATTTCGAATGTTATCAATTGGTTTAGAACTGTTGATAACTTTCTTAACTTGAATATTATTCATCAATTCAAACATATAAATATCAAAAACCATTTTTTGATTATTTGATTTTTTTAATTCATTTGATAAATCATTAAGAATTTTAGTAAATCTAGTCAATTCCTCAATTTTAAAAGAATATTTAGATAAATAATTTTTATACTCAGCCTCAAAATAATTGGAAACCGTCAAATTTATACTATAATCTCTTAAAAAAACCAAAATAAAATCAATTATATTTGTAAAGTTATAACTATTTTCAGAAATATGTTCACTTACTGATAAAAATTCCACATAATTTGCCGTAAATATAACATCAACAAGTTTATTAATAAAATCCTTAGGAATGTTTCCAGAAAGTTTATCAATTTCACTTTCTGAAATCAAATCATCTGGTAAAGATAGGGTTTGATCAAGTAAATTAATTGCATCTCTTAGCCCTCCATCTGAATTTTCCGCGATTTTCTTTAATACTTCATCTGAAATATGTCTGTCTTCACACCCTATAATATATTTTAATCTTGAAATCAAGTCTTCAATAGAAATTTTCTTAAAATCAAATCTTTGACATCTAGACAATATTGTTAAAGGTATCTTACTAGGTTCCGTTGTAGCTAAAATAAATATAACATGTTTAGGAGGTTCCTCAAGTGTCTTTAACAAAGCATTAAAAGCTCCTGTAGATAACATATGAACTTCATCAATAATATATATTTTATATCTACAGAATGCTGGCATTAATTTAACATTTTCTCTTAATGTTCTAATTTCATCAACGCCATTATTACTAGCAGCATCGATTTCAATAATGTCACTGTCATTTGTACTTAAATAAATACAAGAATTACATTCATTACAAATATCACTTTTAAAATTTTCACAGTTTACAGCATGTGCAAAAATTTTAGCAATGCTTGTTTTACCTGTACCTCTAGGGCCAGTAAATAAATAAGCATGAGAAATTTTTTTGTTAATAATTGAGTTTTTTAATACATCAACTACAATATCCTGCCCAACAACATTTTTAAAGTTTTGAGGCCTATATTTTCTATATAAAGCAGTATACGACATAAATACCTCCATACAAAAAAATTATAACATTTATAAATATATAAATATACCTTTTTATCTTAATTTTTCAAAAAAAATTGTTAATAACTTTGAAAACGTTTTGTCTTTATCTCCTAATTTAATAAAATTAGTTTTAAAGTTAATATCTTTTGTATTATCAGTAAAAAAATAAACATTATGTATCCTAGACTGTTTAATTACTTCACAGCACATTTTACAAGGTTTTAAAGTTACATAAATATCACAATCATCTAATTTCCACGTTTTCAATCGTTTGCATGCAGTTTTAATAGCAATTATTTCAGCATGATTTAGTGGATTATGCGTATTATAGCGCTTATTATAAGCCTTTGAAATAATTTCACCATTTCTAACCACTATAGATGCCACCGGTACTTCATTTTTTTTATAAGCTTTTAAAGCTAATTTAAATAAAATTTTATAATATTTATCTTCACTATTCATGTTATCTCCTTAAAAAAAGTGCACACAAATGGTTAATATTAAAGCTGCTACTTTCCAGTCCTGACCTGTTTCTATGCCATTTGTTGCACAACTAGATTATATCAAATAAACAACTTACAATCAATTTTTATAGTTTAAAATCTATCTAATGTTTCACGTGGAACATAAATTTTGCAAAAAAAATGTTAATAACTTAAAATTATATTATTTCAGAAATAAATGCTTATAATTATAATTATTAAGTGACAATCATAGTAGATTTTAATACATGAAAGTTAATAACTATAAAATTATAAAAAAAACAATTTTATAAATAATAGTAATTATTTAATGTTCCACGTGGAACATTAAATTGAACTATTAAAAAAATAAGATAACATTTTAATATAAAATTTAACATTAAAATGTTTAAATAGAATGTTCCACGTGAAACATTCTATAATGCTTAACTTTAAAAACGATAAAAATTATTAATATGTTAACCAAAACGGCAAAAAAAATTAACATATTTTAATTCGAAGTTTTATTTTGATTTTTAACAATGTTCCACGTGGAACATTGTTAAATTGTTGCATTTAAACATTTTATAAAAAAACAATAAACTTAACACACAAAATTTCAAAATAGATTTAGTCTTTAACAAAAATATATAAAAAAAGGAGATTATCATATAATCTCCAAATGTTCCACGTGGAACATTGCTATTCTTCATCAGTAGTTTCTTCTTCAGATTTATTAACTACAGATATCGAAGCCACAATATTATTTTCTTTAAGATTAATTAATTTAACACCTTGGGTAACTCTTCCCATTGTAGAAATAGATGCCATATCTAGTCTTATAATAATACCCAAATTAGTTATAATCATCAGATCAGTATCATTATATACAGCTTTAAATCCTACTATTTTACCATTCTTTTCAGTAATGTTTATAGTTCTTACACCTTTACTACCTCTCTTAGTTTCTCTATATTCTGAAACTGCTGTCTTTTTGCCATAACCTTTTTCTGTAACCACTAAAATTTCTTGATTACTGTTGATAACTTCAGTTCCAACACATATATCATTACCTAAATTAATTCCTCTAACACCTGCAGCTGTCCTTCCCATAACACGAATTTCATTTTCATTATATCTAACCATTCTACCATTAGAAGAGCACATAATTATATAATCTTCTCCAGTAGACTTTTTAACTGAGTTAAGCTCATCATCTTCTCTTAAAGTAATAGCTATCTTACCTTTTTGACGTATATTATCAAAATCAGATATTAAAGTCCTCTTGACTGTACCATTTTTTGTACCAAACACGAAGTATTTATATGCGTTTTCTTTTTCTACTTTAACAACTGCATTTACTGTTTCATCCTTTTCTATTTGAATTAAGTTAATAATTGGTAAACCTTTAGAAGTACGAGAATATTCAGGTATCTCATAACCCTTTAATCTATAAACTTTACCTTTATTAGTGAAGAAAAGTAAATAATCGTGTGTTGATAAATTAATCATCTGATTAGCAAAATCTTCCTCATTAGTTGTCATACCTTTAATTCCTACTCCACCTCTACTTTGAGTCCTATAATTATCAGTTGTCATGCGTTTAATATAATTCTTGTTGCTTATGGTTACAATTATATCTTCTTCTGGTATCAATGATTCATCTTCTATATAATCAATAGCAGTCATATCGATTGTTGTTCTTCTATCATCTGAATATTTGTTTTTAATGTCAGTCATTTCTCTTTTTATTATATCTAGAACTAATTTTTCATCAGCTAAAATTGCTCTTAATTCATCAATAAGTTTTAATAATGTTGATAACTCTTCTTCAATCTTATTTCTCTCTAGACCTGTTAAACGTTTTAATTTTAACTCTAATATACTATCAGCTTGTATAACAGTCAATCCAAATCTATTAATAAGTTTATTTCTGGCTTCATCGTCATCCGCTGCATTTCTAATAATACTAACTACCTCATCAATATTATCTAATGCTATTTTATAACCCTCTAAAATATGTACCCTATTTTCACTTTTAGCAAGGTCAAATTTAGTTCTTCTATAGATTACTTCTTTCTGATGATCAATATACTTACTAATTATACTTTTTAAAGGCAAAGTCTTAGGAGTAAGCCCATCAAGCACCAAGAAAATAATACTATAGTTAATTTGAAATTGTGTGTGCTTATATAAGTTATTTAAAATAACTTGCGCATTTGCATCTTTTTTTAATGTAATAGTAATTTTAACACCATTCTTCAGATCAGTATGATAATCAGTAATTCCTTCTATAATTTTATTGTGAACAAGCTCTGCTACTTTATTTTTTAACTCCATTGTATTAACGCCATATGGAACTTCAGTAATAATTATAGTTGGATGTCCCTTTACTTCTTCAATAGTTGCTCTACTTCTAATAGTAATACTTCCACGCCCAGTTTCATAAGCTTGTTTTATTCCAGAATTACCTAAAATAACACCGCCAGTAGGAAAATCAGGACCTTTAACATATTGCATTAAACCTAAAGTATCAATTTCTGGATTATCTATATAAGCAATACAACCATCTATCACTTCACCCAAATTATGTGGTGGAATATTTGTTGCCATACCAACAGCGATCCCCATAGAACCATTAACTAAAATATTAGGGTATCTTGAAGGTAAAACTTTTGGTTCCTTTTTAGTAACATCAAAGTTATCTTCCATATCAACTGTATTCTTATTAATATCACGAAGTAACTCTAAACTAATTTTAGAAAGTCTAGATTCAGTATAACGATATGCCGCTGCACTATCGCCTTCAATATTACCAAAATTTCCATGGCCATCAACTAAAGTATATCTTTGGTTAAAGTCCTGTGCAAGTCTTACCATTGCATCATAAACCGAAGTATCTCCATGTGGATGATAATGTCCTATTACATAACCAACCGTAGTAGCGCACTTCTTATGTGGCTTATCAGGTGTATAACCGCTTTCAAACATACTCCATAATATTCTTCTGTGAACTGGCTTAAGACCATCTCTTAAATCAGGCAAAGCACGCGCTTTTATAACACTCATAGAATAATCCAAAAATGATGTCTCCACTTCATCTACAATATTATTTACAGAAAGCTTATCTCTTTCATGAAATTCTCCACCAAAGTAAGTTGAACTTTCTTCTTTATTATCATTAAGTACTTGATTTAAGTTATCAGAAGACAAAGTAGGTACTTTTTCTTCATTTTCAAGCTCATTTGCTCTCTCAAGTAGTTTATCTAAATCATCATTCATTTATAAACCCTCCTATATATCAAGATTTTGTACAAATCCAGCATTATCCTCAATGAATTTACGTCTAGGTTCAACTTCCTCACCCATTAATTTAGTAAATACTTGATCTGCTAAAATTGCATCATCTACACTTATCTTTCTTAAAATTCTCTTATTTATATCCATTGTAGTTTCATTTAACTCTTCAGCATCCATCTCACCAAGACCTTTCATTCTAGCTATTTCTGCACGATTTCTTACATTCTCTGGTAAAGAAGCTAAATATCTGTCTTTTTCAGCCTCATCTAAGCAATATTTTCTAGTCTTACCATGCATTACCCTAAATAAAGGTGGCTGAGCAGCATAAACGTGGCCTTGCTCCAAAATAGGTTTAAAATATCTATAAAACAATGTTAATAACAAAATTCTAATATGTGAACCATCAACATCGGCATCGGTCATTATAATAATTTTATGATATCTTAACTTTTCCAAATCAAAGTCTTGTCCAATTCCAGTACCAAAAGCTGTAATAATAGTTTTTATTTCTTCATTTCCAAGAGCCTTATCAAGTCTAGTCTTTTCAACGTTAAGAATTTTACCTCTTAAAGGAAGAATAGCTTGTGTCATAGAATCTCTTCCTTTTTTAGCACTTCCACCGGCACTGTCTCCTTCGACTATAAATAATTCACTTTCAGTTGGATCTTTACTCTTACAATCAGTTAATTTTCCAAAGAAATTTGTAATAGTTAAATCATTTTTTCTTGTAGCTTCTCTTGCTTTTTTAGCAGCACTTCTAGCACGACTTGCAAGCATAGCTTTTTCGACTATTATTTTAGCCTCATTTGGATTTTCCATTAAAAATTTATCAAATCCTTCAGCAAACACATTATCAGCTATCTTCCTTACTTCCGAGTTACCAAGTCTACCTTTAGTTTGACCTTCAAATTGAGGATTAGGATGTTTACACGATATGATCATAGTTAAACCTTCCTTAACGTCATCGCCTGTTAAACTTTCATCCTTTTCCTTAAGCATCTTTGTCTTTCTAGCATAATTATTAATTAATCTAGTTAATGCTCTTCTAACTCCTTCTTCATGAGTTCCACCATCATGAGTATTAATGTTATTAACGAATGAATATATATTATCAGAATAACTTGTATTATATTGCATTGCAACTTCAAAAAATACATCATCTTGTGAACCCTCTAAATGAATAATATTGTCATGAATAGGTGTCTTATTTTGATTTAAAAATTTTACATACTCGCTAATACCACCTTCATATAAAAATTTTTCACCTTGTGTATCCTCTTCATCTCTATCATCTCTCAAAGTAAGTTGAAGTCCTTTATTCAAAAATGCAAGTTCTCTAACTCTTACCTTTAACGTTTCATAATCGTATATTTCAGTATCAAATATTTCAGCATCCGGTTTAAAAGTAACTGTAGTACCAGTTCTATTTGCCTCACAATCTCCGATAACAGTTAAAGGTTGTAAAGTTTTTCCACCATTCACAAATTTACATTCATATATTTTTGAATCTTTATATACTCTAACAGTAACTGAACTAGATAAAGCATTAACTACTGATGCACCTACACCATGAAGTCCTCCACTTACCTTGTATCCGCCACCACCAAATTTACCTCCAGCATGTAAAACTGTATAAACTGTTTCAACAGTTGAAATTCCGGTTTTAGGGTGTTTACCAACGGGTATACCACGTCCATCATCTTTTACAGTTATTGAATTATCCTTATTAATTATGATTTCAATATTTTTGCAAAATCCAGCTAAAGCTTCATCAATTGAGTTATCAACGATTTCCCATACAAGATGATGTAACCCTTTAACATCAGTTGTACCTATATACATACCAGGTCTTTTTCTTACCGCTTCAAGTCCTTCTAATACTTGAATATCGCTTTCATTATAATTGTCTTTCATTTTCCTTACCTCCATTCAAATCTATAATGTTTGCCTTTTTTATTAAATTAGGTTTCACATTTTTAATATCTGTAGTAGTTATAAAAACTTGTACTTCATTACTTAAGCTGTTTATAATATTATTTTGATTAACAATATCAAGTTCACTAAACAAATCGTCTAAAAGAAGTACAGGACTTTCATAATAATCATTAACTAAAACCTCCATCTCAGCCATTTTAAGAGAAAGTAATATTAATTTTTGAATTCCTTGACTACTATATTCTTTAGCATTCTTTCCATTGTGTAAAAAAATTAAATCATCCTTATGAACACCTATTTTAGTAAAACCTATAGTTTCTTCGTAATTCCTATTTTTTTTAAACATAGCTAATATTTCATTCAAAGATTTATTTTGAAATTGACTTTCATATTCAATAAAAACACTATCATTTTTTTTAAACTTCTTAAATATTCTTTTAATTTTTTTGTTTATTTTTTCAACATAATCTTCTCTTATATTATAAATTTCTAAACCAAGTTCTGCTATTTTCTTGTCAAGAACATCCAAATACATTGTATCCATATTAGAATTAATAAACATTTTTTTTAAATATTCGTTTTTATTTTTTATTAAAATATTATAATTATTAAGAAGTTTTATATAAGTTTTATTAACTTGTGACAAACTGACATTTAAATAGTTTCTCCTAGTTGTAGGAGATTCTTTAATTATCTTAAGTTCATCTGGCGAAAAAAGTATAACCTTAAACTGAAAAATATAATCACTTATTTTCTTTTTAAGTTTTCCATTAATTTTTGTTTTCTTTCCATCTGAAGTTAAAACATAATCAAGTTTTTTTATCTTTTCATGATCACTTACTTCAAGTTTAACTTTAAAATAATCAGCATTATTCCTTATCATTACAGCTTCATCATTACTTTTAAAAGTCCTCGCTGTACTGGCAACATATATACTTTCAATTATAGATGTCTTTCCAATACCATTATCCCCTATAATAATATTAATATTTCCTAGATTATTAAGTTTAAGTTTTTCATAATTTCTAAAATTTGTCAGTTCAATTCTCTCAATATGCATTTTAAAACCTCTTATAACCCTAAATTTAAAAATAATAGGTATACTAGTACTCCTATACCTATTACAATTATATCACAAATACCCCCTAATAAAAAGCATTTTCTACCATTTTTTTGAAGTTCTTATCTCATAAGAAGAATAAAGTCTTGCTGCTTTTGAATATTGACAGTTAAAAATATAAAATGAGACTGGAACATCAATAGAAACACCGTTTTTAAATTTAACTTTTGTTTCTTTTTTCCACTTACTAGGACAATAATCTAAAATATTATTATAACTTATCCAAAGATTATTTTCATTTTTAGGTGATACAAGAGGAAAAAATATAATTCTACTATGTTCTTCAATTACAACTGGAGCCTTATATCTTGTTCTTATGAAGTTATAAGTACAATTAACTCTATTTTTATATTGAACACCGAAATACTCACAACTATATTCAATAACTTTTAAAGATGAACATTTAATAATTAAATTAGCATTTTTTTCAAGTATTTCACAGTTATTTCTATTAACAGGCAAAACTGCTAAAGTCTCATCATTGATATTATACATCCATATACCCCCTTTCTTGGGACGATATAATAACAAAGTGAGTTGTCGAAATTTGTCGAAATATGACGAAAAAATACCAAAAATTTAAATTTTTCCAAAAAAAAAGCCAAATTTTAATAATTCAGCCATATTTTTAATAAGTTTTTATTGGTAAAATTAGTTGTAACAAATCTCCATTATCATTTTCTTTTATAATAATTGGTTTAATTTCGCCATTAAAATATAAAGTAATTTCTTTACTATCAAAACTTTTAATAGCTTCCATCATATATTTAACACTAAAAGAAATTTTTAAATTGCTTCCTTTTAAAACTTCAATGTTCATAACTTCTTCTATCTTACCAATTTCAATACTACTAGAAGTTAAAATTAACTTATTACCATTCACTTCTAAAGATACAATATTTTTATCTTTAGCTTGAGCTAATATACTAGCGCGATCCATAATACTATAAAATTCATTTGTATTAACCTTATAAACATATTCAAAATCATTAGGAACTAAAGAATCAGTATTTGGATAAGTACCATTTAACAAACTTGATTGAAATAATATATCTTTATACTTAAAAAGTACTTTGTTATTAAAATAATGAAGTTCAATTGTCTCATCATCTTCCCCTGTTAGTTTAACAAATTCATTAACATTCCTTGCAGGAATAACTAAATTTATACTATTATTACTAAAATCATTAAACTTTACTGTTTTTTTAGCTAATCTATAAGAGTCAGTAGCAACACACTCTAAACTATTTCCTATAATCTTCAAATTTATACCAGTTAAAAGTGGTTTACTTTCTTGTTGACTTGTAGCAAAAACAGTTTGATTAACAATTTCTTTAAAATTACCAGCTGTTAACTTTACAGGATTCTCTAAAGTTTCAATTTTAATATTAGGAAATTCATTAACATTAAAGCAATTTAAATTATATTTACTACTACTAGTTGAAATAATTGCTTTACATCCATCTATCTCCTCAATTTCAATTAACTCATTAGGAAGTTTCCTAATAATATCTAGAATAAATTTACCATAAATAACAACTCTACCTACCTTAGAAATTTCATGAATTTGGTTTTTAGGTGTAAAGGTTTTAATAGTAATTTCATTATCTGTTGCAGTTAAATATAATCCTTCCTCAGTAAGTTCAAATAAAATTCCATTTATTACAGGTATAATATTTCTATTTGATAAAGCCCTCCCTACATTATTTAAATTTTCTAATAATACATCTTTATTAATTTTAAATTTCATTTCAATTCCTCCTTTATTTTTTATTTAAATTAATAATCTTATTATTAAAGTGAATAATGTGTATATCTCACTTAATCACTTATTTTATAGGTGTAAACACGTGTTAATAACTTTAAAATATTAACATTCTATTCACTCATTTTTTGTTTAAGCTCACTAATAATCTTTTCAAGTTCACCATTTGTTTTCATATCCTCATTAATTTTCTCATATCCGTGTATAACCGTTGAATGATCTCTACCTCCAAACTCAAGTCCTATCCGAGGATAAGTTTCATCAGTAAGAATTCGGCATAAATACATGGCTATCATTCTTGCATTTGCAATATTCTTACTTCTTTTCTTTCCCTTTAAATCGTCACTAGTAAGTTTAAAATACTCAGAAACAATAGATATAATCTTACTAATAGAATTCTCTGTGTATTGTCCCATTCCATTAGCATATTCATCTAGTGCTTCCATAGCATTTTCTAGTGTTAGCTCTTTAATATTCATAATTGCAGAATATGCGTAAAGCCTAGTAATTGCGCCTTCTAAATTTCTAACATCACTTCCACAATTAGAAGCAATAAAATCAACGATCTCATCTGATAAATTCATAATATAATCTCCAGATGCTATCTTATTTTTAATAATTCTAACTTTTAAATCAAACTTTGGTACATCAATAGTCGCTCTTAACCCCCAATTAAACCTAGTCTTTAATCTATCAGCAAACATCTTTAAGTCTTCAACACTTCTATCTGAACATATTATTATTTGCTTTTGACTATAATATAAACTATTGAAAGTACTGGTAAATTCTTGTTGAGAAGCAGTTGCACTTCCTAAAAATTGAATATCATCAATCATTAAAACATCCACATCTCTATATTTATTCTTGAAAATATCAATATAATTTAAGTTATCTTCCTTATTTCCACTATCTTTAGTAATGTTAATAAACTCATTCATAAATTCATCAGTAGTTATATAAAGAACCTTTAAATCGCTATTCTTAATAATATAATTCCCAATTGCGTGCATTAGGTGAGTTTTACCAAGTCCACTTTTACCATATAAAAATAATGGGTTATAAAGTTTACCTGGATTTTCCGCAACTGCCATACAACTACTATAAGCAAACCTATTCGAGTCACCTACCACAAAATTATCAAAAGTATATTTAGGGTTCAAGTTTGTTTTCCTTTTAGAAACAAATTTATCAGCTCTTAAATCTGGTGTTAAAGAAATATTCTCTTCCTCATCTTCTTTAAAAGCTTCTTTATATTCATTTTCTAAATACATTAATATAGTATGTTGTGACCCTGTTACATTTAGAAATACTTCTTCAACAATATCAATATAATTATTAATAATATGATTTTTTTGAACTAAATAAGGAACTATAATAACAATTTCTTTTTCATTAATTGTTAACAACTTCAAATCTTTAAACCATGTTGAGAAAGATATGTCACTAATTCTATCTCTAATGCCATTTAGAAAATCATTCCACACTTTTACTTTATCCATAGACCCACCTCCAAAAGTAACCCACAACTTATTCACTTTCATTTTAACCCTTTTTATTCTATTTTAAAAGTAAAAATTTTAAAAAAATGTTATTAACATGACTTATTAACAGATTGTACACACATTTTTATCCCATTTTACAGCACTTAAACCAACTTATTCACATTATCAACAAATTTAAGTATCAACCTGTTAATAAAGTTATCAACATAAAATGTTAATATGTTAATAAATAATAAATTGACAAATACTATTCTATAGTTTATAATTTTAGAAGTCAAGCAAAAAAAAGTTAGGAGGAGAAAAAAATGAAATTAACACCAGTTGCTAAAAAGAACAATAAAGCAAAAAAACAAGGTTTTCTTTCAAGAAGTAAAAATATATTAAAAAGTAGAAGAAAAAAAGGAAGAAAAAATTTAACAAACAAATAACTACTTGCAAAGAGTAGTTTTTTTGTATAAAATAAATCTAACAGGTGATTATATATGAATAAAAAATACATTATAACTAAAAATGAAGAAATAGAAAAAATAGTTAAAACTGGAAAAAAGAAAGTATCGAGATACTATATCATATACTATATAGATAATAATGAAGAAAATTATAACAAATATTGCATAAGTGTAAGCAAAAAATTAGGAAAAGCAAATGTAAGAAACAAAATAAAAAGAAGAATAAAAGATATATTAGTGAAAAATAAAATGGAATTAAGTAAAAAGTATGTTATAATAATAAGGAAAGCAGGAATTGAAGCTTCATATGAAGACTTAAAAGAAAAACTAATTGCTGAAATAAAAGGAGAGAAAAATGAAAAAAATTAAAAAAATATTAATAATACTAAGTTTAACTTTATTATTAACAACAGGGTGTACGAAATCATTTAGAGATGAAGAAACAAAAAATGTTTATACAGAAAACATACTTTGTAAACCAACTAACGAAGAAAGTATAAAAGCCTATGAAAATAATGATAATGTAGATTTAGACAAATTACCTAAATGTGAAGATTTAAAAGTAAATTCAGGTGGATATGAAGGATTGTGGACAAGCTTATTAGTAAAACCTCTCGCTTGGGTTATAGTAAAGGTCGGTTTACTTGTAAAAAATTATGGTTTATCAATCATAATATTAGGTATACTATTAAGACTATTAGTATTACCACTTACTAAACAAACTTTAAATATGTCTGAGGGTATGAAAAAAGCAAACCCTGAACTTCAAAGATTAGAAAAAAAATATGCAGGAAGAAATGATCAACAATCGTTACTAGCAAAAAATCAAGAAATGGCATTAATTTATAAAAAATATAACATAAAACCGCTTTCAGGATGTTTAGTATCATTACTTCAATTACCTTTATTCTTTGCATTTTTAGAAGCAATACAAAGAATACCAGCAATTCTAGAAGAAAAACTATTATGGTTTGACTTAGGTACAACACCTTGGAAGGCAATAACAAGTGGGAGTTATTACTATATAGTAATAGTTATTCTTATCGGAGCATCAACATATTTTTCATTCAAAAACACAGGAACCAGTGCAATAAATGAAGAGCAAGCACAGCAAACAAAAATGATGACTAAAATGATGACTATATTTATAATATTTATGTCATTCACACTAAATGTAGGAATTGGATTATATTGGATATCAACAAGTGCATTTGCAATATTGCAAAATTATTTACTAAAAAAAATAAATGATAAGTAAAAAAAGGAAGAGGTATGAGGTATTATGGAAAAGTATATATATAAAGGAAAAAATAAAGAAACTATATTAAAAGAAGCGCTAAATGAGTTAAACGTAACTGAAGATGAAGTGTTAATAAAAGAAAAAGAAGAAAAAGGTGGCTTATTCGCGGCTAAAAAGGTTGTTATTGAAATTGTAAAAATAAATGACATAGCTAATTATGGAAAAACAGTGTTAGAAAATATATTAAAAGGTTTTAATATTGAAGGAAATATAGAAAAACAAATAAGAAATAAAAAAGTATCCTACAGAGTTCATTCAAATAACAATGGAATACTAATTGGTAAAAATGGTGCAGTATTATCATCATTACAAAAGTATTTAAAGCAAGTAATAAATGCAAAATTTGAAGTACATGTAAATGTAGAATTAGACATAGAAAACTACAAAGAAAAGCAAAATTATTTTCTTGAAAAGGATGCAAAAAAATTAGCAAGACAAGTAACTTTATCAAAAGTAGATGTTAAATTAGATCCTATGAATTCATATCAAAGAAGAATTGTCCATAATGCTTTATCTAAATTTGAATACATAGTTACAGAAAGTGTTGGAGAAGAACCAAATAGATGTGTAATTATTAAATACAAAGAAAAATAACTAGAAAAACTAGTTTTTTTTATTTCCCGGGAAATAAGTAATTTACATATTCTTTTCAAAGTGGTATAATTTATGCGCAAAAGGAGGAAAAAAATTTATGACAGATACAATATGTGCAATTGCAACTAGCGTTGGTGTAAGTGCAATAAATATAATAAAAATAAGCGGTCCGAAAGCAATAAGTATAGTAAACAGTTTATTTACAAGTGACTTAACAAGAAAAAAATCAGGAACAATTAACTATGGCTTCATAAAAAATAAAGGTGAAATAATTGATGAAGTATTAGTTTCAGTTTTTATCGCACCTAATTCTTCAACTGGGGAAGATGTAATAGAAATTAACTCACATGGAGGAATATCTGTCACAAATAAAATACTTGAATTGCTTTTAATAAATGGTTGTAGACTAGCCGAGCCAGGTGAATTTTTAAAACGTTCATTTTTAAATGGAAAAAAAGATTTGCTAGAAGCAGAGTCTATAAGTGATCTAATTAATGCCAAAACAGAAGTAGCAAGAAAAATGAGTACTAAGGGTGTAACAGGAGACTTATCTAAGATAGTAAAAAATCTAAGAGAAACCTTACTTAATATAATAGCAAACGTAGAAGTTAATATAGATTACCCTGAATATGAAGATGCAATTATGTATACAAATGAACTATTAAAAAGTAAAATAACAGAAATAAATAATTTACTAAATAAAATAGTAAAAGAAAGTGATAAAGGTACACTTATAAAAAATGGTATAAATGTAGGAATAATCGGAAAACCTAACGTAGGGAAAAGCAGTTTACTAAACAAACTAATAAACGAAGACAAAGCTATAGTAACAAATGTTGCGGGAACAACTAGAGATATAGTTGAAGGTACAATAATAGTAAATGGTATAAATCTAAATTTAATTGACACAGCAGGAATAAGAAATACAGATGATGTTGTAGAAAAAATTGGTGTAGAAAAAAGTAAAAATATAATAGAAAAAAGCGATTTAGTAATTGCTTTATTTGATGGAAGTAGAGAATTTGATGAAGAGGATTTAGAAATACTAAGTAACCTAAAAAATAAAAAAGTAATAGTACTAATCAATAAAATAGATTTAGAACAAAAATTAGATAGAACCAAATTAAAAAACTTTAGCACTATTGAAATATCCATAAAAGAAAATAAAGGAATAGACAAATTATTAGATAAAATAAAAGAAATGTTTGATTTAGAAGAAATAGAAAATAGTGATTACACATATCTATCAAACGCTAGACAAATAAGTATAATAAAAGAATGCTTAAATATTGGTAAAGAAATAGAAAAGCAAAATGAATTAAACACACCAGTTGACTTAATACAGATCGACTTACAAAGATTATGGGAAAAATTAGGTGAATTAACTGGAGAAACATATAAAGATGAATTACTTGATGAGATATTTAGTAAATTTTGTTTAGGAAAATAAAAAAGGAGGAAAAACTCATGTATGAAGTAATAGTAATTGGAGGAGGACATGCAGGCTGTGAAGCATCTTTAGCGACAGCTAGAATGGGACATAAAACCCTACTAATAACTGGAAACATAAAAAACATAGCTGATATGCCATGTAATCCATCGGTAGGTGGTTCAGCAAAAGGAATAGTAGTAAGAGAAATAGATGCTCTTGGTGGAGAAATGGGAATAAATTCAGACAAGTCTCATTTACAAATCAAGATGCTTAATAGTAAAAAAGGTCCAGGAGTAAGAAGCTTAAGGTGTCAAGCTGATAAAATAGTTTACCCACAAAAAATGTTAGAAACACTAGGTAGTACAGAAAATTTAGAAATAAAGGAAGACTTAGTAAAAGAATTAATAATTGAAAACAATGAAATCAAAGGAATTCTAACTGAAAATAATGAAGAAATATATGCAAAAAAAGTAATAATAACAACAGGAACTTATTTAAATGCAGACATACTAAGAGGTCACACAAAATATAAAGGCGGACCACACGGAGAAAAACCTTCACTATATTTAAGTGAAAGTCTACAAAAAAATGGTATAAAAATGAGAAGACTTAAAACAGGAACACCACCTAGAGTTTTAAAAAGTACTATTAATTATGATGAATGTTCCATAGAAGAAGGAGATAAAGAACTATTAAGTTTCAGTAATTTTTACAAACCAACTTATAGTATAGAAAATCAAGAACCATGTTACCTAACGTACACAAATTTAGAAACCCACAAAATAATTTTAGACAATTTGGATAAATGCGCTCTTTATAGTGGACTAATAGTCGGAATAGGACCAAGATATTGTCCATCAATAGAAGATAAAATAGTTAAATTTAAAGATAAAGACAGACACCAAATATTTCTAGAACCTGAAAGAAAAAATGGAGAAGAAATATATGTTGGGGGCTTTTCAACTACTATGCCTGAAGAACTACAAGAAAAATTAATTCATTCAATGGAAGGCCTACATTATGCTAAAATAACAAAATATGGATATGCAATTGAGTATGATGCAATAGATTCAACAGAATTAAAAATGTCTTTAGAAAGTAAAAAAATAAAAGGTCTTTACAGCGCAGGACAAATAAATGGAACAAGCGGTTATGAAGAAGCAGCAGCGCAAGGTTTAATTGCCGGAATAAACGCGGGATTATCTCTTGAAAACAAAGAACCATTAATTCTAAAAAGAAATGAAGCATATATTGGTGTTTTAATTGACGATTTAATTAATAAAGGAATAACCGAGCCATATAGACTTCTTACTAGCCGTGCAGAATTCAGATTACTTTTAAGACACGATAATGCATCAATAAGATTAACAGAAATAGGAAGAAAAGTAGGACTAATAAATGATGAAAAATATAATATCTTTAAAAATAAATTAAAAAAAATAAAAGAACTCAACAATCATTTAAACGAAGTAAAAATAGAAGCTAGTGATAAAAATAACGAATATTTAGAAAAAAAACACTCTAGCCTACTTTCAGGTAAAATAAAAGCTATAGAACTATTAAAAAGACCAGAAATAAATATAAGTGACATAGAACACTTACTTAACGAAAACTTTGATAAAGAAGCTGGAGAACAAGTAGAAATAAACACAAAATATAGTGGATATATTTCAAAAACAAATTTAGAAGTAGAAAAAATGCTAAATTTAGAAAAGAAAAAAATCCCTGAAGATATCGACTATAGTAAAGTAAAAAACATAGCTACTGAAGCTAGACAAAAACTAGAAAAAATAAGACCATTAACTATTGGGCAAATGACTAGAATAAGCGGAATTAACCCTTCAGATGTTACTATGCTATTAGTTTATCTAAAGAAGGAGTATCCTAATGAATGAAAAAGAGTTTAAAGAATATCTTTTAAAATTAAATATAGATATTGCTGAAGAAGAGTTAAAAAAATTTGAAACATATAAAGAATTACTAAAGGAATATAATAAAAAATTTAACCTAACTAGTATAACAGAAGATGAAAGCATATATTTAAAACATTTTTATGACTCACTATACTTAATGACTACTTCAGAATTTAAAAACAAGAAAACTTTTCTCGATATAGGTACAGGTGCAGGTTTTCCGGGTCTAGCACTTGCAATCATGAATAAGAATATGTTATTTACTTTAGTAGAAAGTAATCAAAAAAAATGTATGTTTCTTAGTCTTGTCAAAGAAAAACTAGATCTAAAAAATGTAGAAATCATAAATCAAAGAGCAGAAGAATATACAAAAGTAAATCGTGAAAAATTTGACATAGTCTCCTCTAGAGCAGTATCACATTTAAAAATATTATCTGAATTAGAACTTCCTGCATTAAAAGTAAGTGGTTACTTTTTACCTTTAAAATCAAGTATAGAAGATGAATTAAATGAAACTATAGATTTCTTAAACGAGTTAGATTGCACTGTCGAAAAACTTTATAAATATGAGTTGCCTATAGAAAATTCAGAAAGAACTATAGTTGTAATAAAGAAAAATAAAATAACTAAAACTACTTATCCAAGAAATTATAGTCAAATAGTCAAAACTAAAAGGAAATAATACTTTTAGTTTTTTTAATCAAAGTACTTGAAAAAACAAAAAAAATAAAGTACAATAATAATAGAATAAATAAATAAAGGGGCTGTAGATATGAACCGAGAAAATGAAATAATTAATGTAAACATAGATGACATAATTCCTAACAGGTTCCAACCAAGACTTGCTTTTGATGAAAAGGAATTAAAAGAGTTATCTGAATCGATAAAGATGCATGGAATAATCCAACCATTAGTACTTAGAAGAATTGGAGACAAATTTGAAATAATTGCTGGAGAAAGAAGATACAAGGCTTCTGTTTTGGCAGGCCTAAAAACTGTTCCAGCTGTCATTATGAATATAGATGATCAAAAAAGTGCTGAAGTTGCTGTAGTAGAAAACTTACAGAGAAAAGACTTAACTGCTATTGAAGAAGCACAAAGTTACAAAAAAATATTAGATATGGGTTATCTGACACAAGAGAGTTTAGCAGCAAGAATGGGAGTAGCACAATCGACTATAGCTAACAAATTAAGACTTTTAAATCTGACAATACCAGTAAAAGAAGCATTACTTCATAACAAAATATCTGAAAGACATGCAAGAAGTTTATTAAACATAACAGACAACACTGAACAAATTAACATGTTAAACAGAATAATGAATGAAAGATTAACTGTAAGACAAGCTGATGAAGAAATAGCAAAACTATTAGGTAAAGAAAGACCACAAAATAACGAAATAAAAAGAGAAACACCTATGAGTATTAATCCTAATGATGTAAATATAGAAAAAGAAAAACAAGAGTCAAAAGATATAATAACTGAATACGTACCTAAAGATATTGATGCTCTTTTAAAACCGCAAGTTCCTATAAAACCAGAGCCTACAGTAGAGAAAAAAGAAGTAATGATAAATCCATTCCAAGAAATAGAACCAGAAATAATGGATTTTGAATTACCTTCTCAAAGCTTTGAAAAACCTTCATTAGAAAACACACAAAGTATTCCAAAAAGTAGCATAATAGCAGAATATGAAAGTACAAAAGAACCTGAAATAGAACAAAATACACCAATCAATGAAGGTAAGAACATCAAAAATGCAATCAACAGTGCTAGAGAAGAAGCAAGAAAAATAGAAAACATGGGCTTTAATGTTGACACAGAAGAATTTGATTTTGAAGACATGTACCAAATAATAATAAAAATAAAGAAAGATTAAACAAAATAAACGTTTAATCTTTTTAATATTCCTTAACATAATCAGGTTCAGTTCCCTTAACATAAAACATAAGATCTTTTACACTTAAATCAGTAGTACTTCCGCTTATTGGGTTAACAATCGCACCTGTAACTCCTCTAGGAATATTATACCATGCACTCTCTTTTTCTCCGAGATAAGCTTCTATACTTCTAGCCCATATTTTCTTTGTAATCTTTGAAGAAACCTTTTCAACCGACCTATTATCATCATAACCATTCCAGACTAGAACAAGAGCTTCTGGGTTATACCCAACAACCCAATAATCTGTATCAGTAGTTCCTGACTTAACTGCATACTTATGATTAATTAAATTTTTAACACTTAAAAGTGTTGGTGAAGCATAGTCAATATAGTCATAATTATAAGAGTTTGTTAGCATCTCATTTAAAATATATACATACCTCTTATCTAAAATATTTTCCTCTTCATATTTAGCTTCATATATTACATTGTCATTTAAATCAGTTACTTTTTTTATATAAACAGGATTATTTCTAATTCCATAATTTGCAAGAGTTTGAAAAGCATTACTATAATCAACCATATTAATTTCACTAGTACCTAAAGCCAAACTAGCATTACTAGGTAGACTTGTTTTAATACCCATTCTTTTTGCTGTATTCTTTAAATTATCAGTACCAAGAAACAAATGAGTCTTAACAGCAAAAATATTATCTGAAAGTACAAGAGCATCCGCCATAGTTATAGACTTATTAGCGTACTTATCAGCAAAATTACTTGGAGAATAACTCTCATCTTCCCCTAAAGAAAATGTTGTCTTTTCACTTACAAAAGTACTAGTAGCAGTCATTCCGTTTTCTAAAGCAGAATAATAAAGAATAGGTTTAAAAGTAGAACCAACTTGCCTTTTAGCCTTTGTAACTCTATTATACTCTGTCTCATTATAATTAGTGCCACCAATAAGAGCTACAATTGCGCCATTTTTAGGACTTCTTATCATAGCCCCTACTTCTAACTCGCCAGTGTTTTCCATTTCTTCAGAAATAATATTTTCTAAATTTCTCTGTGCATCACTATTTAGATAAGTATAAACCTTTAAACCCCCAGTTTCTATTAAACTTTTAGGAATTTCATCTATTGAATTAAGTTCATCCATAACCGCATCTTTATAGTACAACGAACTAACAATAAAATTACTAGACTTCTTACCATAAAAAGAAAGTTCTTCATTATAAGCATTTTCCATCTCTTCCTTAGTAATATGTCCCATATTAAACATGCTATTTAAAACTATTTTTTGTCTAGCTTTAGCATTATCGTAATAATAAACTGGATTATAATATGTAGGATTTTTAGGAATACCAACTATAATAGAAGCTTCAGCAAGAGTAAGATCTTTAGCATGTTTATTAAAATAATAAAGACTTGCCTCTTCTATTCCATAATTACCTGCCCCATAATTAATTGTATTCATGTAACCTTCTAGGATCTCATTCTTATTATAATGAACTTCAAGTTCAAAAGTAAGATAAGCCTCTTCTAGTTTTCTTTCCCAAGTCTTATCAAAAGTCAAAAACAAATTTTTAATATATTGCTGACTAATTGTACTCGCGCCTTCCTTTAAATTACCAGCTTTAATATCATTATAAAGTGCTTTCATAATTCTCATATAATCAAAACCATTATGACTATAAAAGTTTTTATCTTCTGTATCCACAATTCCTTTAATAGCATAAGGACTAATTTCATCTAAACTAACCCAAGAACTAGTGGCAGTATTTTGGTAAAAAACTTCATCACTGTCATCATATAAAATAATTCTATTGCTACTTTGTACATCAATTTTAGGGGTAATGTACGCATATAAATAAAATCCAAAAAGTGCTAAAAAAATAAATATTACAAAATAGCAAAAAATTTTATAACACAAAATTAATATCTTTAACCTCTTACTTTTCATAAATCCACCTACAATTATTATTAAAAAAATATAAAAAAATATAAGTAAAAAACACATATAATTTACAATAAATATGAATATAATAAAAAAGATTAACAAAATGACTTGATTTATTGAAAAAATTCAGTATAATTTTAGTGGAAAAGGAATGATTGTAAAATGAAATTAAAAAGTATAAGTGAAGAACAAATTGAAACTATGTCATATGATGATATAGCATATGTAATCCTAAAAGAAAAAGGAAAAAAAATGAAATTACTTGATTTATTTAATGAAGTAATTGATCAGTTAAAATTAAACAAAGAGGAAGCTGAAAATCATTTAGCTGACTTCTTTAGTCTATTATCAACCGAAAAAAGATTTATTCAGTTAGAAGGCGGATATTGGGATCTAAGAGAAAACCACACTGCAAAAATAGAACTAACTGATTTAGATGATGAAGAAGACTTACCAGATGAAATAGAAGAAGAAAGAAATGAAGAAATAGAAGAAGATATGTACATTGATGAAACTAAAGAAAGTGACGATGACGAAGCGGAAGACGAATACAAAGATTTAGTAGTAATTGATGATGAGATGGACTCTGACCTTTAGCTAAATAATTTTAATAATTATTTAAAGAAAGGAAGATGAAAATGATAGAAAGATTAAATATAATAATAAATAGATATAAATACTTAGAAGAAGAATTAACAAAACCAGAAATATATAATGATTTCAAAAAAATGAAAGAAGTTTCTAAAGAAAAAACAAATTTAGAAGAAACTGTAGTAAAAGCTGAAGAATATAAAAGAGTACTAAGTGATATAGAAGCAGCTAAAGAAATGATTCATGACAAAGAACTAAGCGAATTCGCACATGAAGAATTAGAAAATTTAAATATAAAAAAAGAAAAATTAGAAGAAGAAATAAAAATTCTTTTGCTTCCCAAAGATCCTAATGACGAAAAAAATGTTATCATGGAAATAAGAGGTGCAGCTGGAGGAGATGAAGCGAACATCTTTGCCGGTGACTTATTCAGAATGTACTCAAAATATGCAGAAAAAATGGGATGGAAATTAGAAATAACAAATGAAGTTCCTGGAGAAGCTGGTGGATTTGCTGGAATAGAATTTATACTTTCAGGAGATAACGTATACTCTAAATTAAAATATGAAAGTGGTTCCCATAGAGTACAAAGAGTACCTGCAACAGAAACACAAGGAAGAGTACACACATCTACTGCAACAGTTTTAGTAATGCCAGAACAAGAAGACATAGAAGTAGAATTATTAGATAAAGATTTAAAAATTGATGTATGCCGTTCCTCAGGTGCTGGTGGACAATGTGTAAACACGACAGACTCTGCAGTAAGAGTAACACACATACCAACAGGATTAATGGTGTACTGCCAAGTAGAAAGAAGTCAAATAAAAAACAAAGAAAGAGCATTAACTATACTAAAATCAAGATTATATGACCTTAAACAGCAAGAACAAGAAAAAGAACTAGGAGAAAACAGGAAAGCAAAAATAGGTACTGGAGATAGATCTGAAAAAATAAGAACATATAACTATCCACAAAACAGACTAACAGACCACAGAATAAACTTCACAATAATGCACTTAGACAAAGTAATGGAAGGTAATCTAGAAGAAGTTATTGAAGCTTTAATAACAGAAGATCAAAAACTAAAAATGGGTATAGAAAGTGAAAATTAATAACTTAGACAAAGAAGAATTAATAAAACTAAATAAATTTACTAAGAAGAACATTAAAAAAATAGAAAATGACTATCCTGTTCAATACATAATTGGATATGTAAACTTCTATGGTTTAAAAATAAATGTAAATAAAAATGTTTTAATTCCAAGGTATGAAACTGAATATCTAGTAGAAAAAACTCTTAAATATATCGCAAAATTAAACTTCACAAACCCTAAAATATTAGACTTATGTACAGGAAGTGGAGCAATAGGTTTAACTCTAAAAAAAGAATTACCAGAAAGCACTATTACAATGTCTGACATATCATCAAAAGCTTTAAAAGTAGCAAGAAAAAATAAAAAAGAGTTAAACTTAAATGTTAAACTTATAAAAAGTAATCTATTTAAAAAAATAAATGATAAATATGATGTCATAATTAGTAATCCACCATATGTAACGATAAGTGAAAAACTACCAACAAATGTACTTAAAGAACCTGTGCTAGCCCTTTATAGTGGAGAAAAAGGCCTAGACCATATAGAAAAAATATTTAAATCTATACATAAATACACTAATAAAAAATATCTAATTGCGCTAGAAATTAATGAAAAAAGTGAAGAAGATTTAACAAAACTAATAAAAAAATACTTTGATAGCAGTATTAAATACAAATTTGAAAAAGATTTAGCTGAAAAAACAAGATATCTATTTATTTATAGTGAATAAAAACAAACTAAACCAACCAATATTTAGTAGAAAGGTTGGTTTTTAAATGAAAAAAATCATAATAGTGCTCGCATTAATAACCATAGTATACTCAGTAGTAAACACGAAAGAAGAATATGTAATTGTACCAAAAAATTCAGTAAGATTTAGAATAATACCAAATAGTAATGCACCGAAAGATTTATACATAAAAGAACAGGTAAAAACTTCTATTGACAGTGTAATAAAAGAAATAGAAAAATCAAAAACAATAAATGAAGCAAGAACAAGTATAAAAGAAAATATAAATCTAGTAGAAAACAAAGTATCAGAAGTATTTAAAGAAAATAATTATAATATGGATTTTAAAATAAATTATGGGACAAACTATTTTCCAGAAAAAATATATAAGGGAGTAAAATATGAAGCAGGAGAATATGAATCCATGGTAGTAAAAATAGGTTCTGGTAGTGGAGACAATTACTGGTGTGTTCTTTTTCCTCCATTGTGCTTAATGGAAGCAGAAGAAACCGATGATGTAGAATACAAATTTTTCATAAAAGAAATAATAGACAAAATATTTTAACTCATAATTTTAAAGAAAAAAACTATAATTTAATGGGTGACTAAGTTGGAAATATTAAAAATAATAACACTTGGAATAACATTAAGTTTAGATGCATTCACTTTAAGCCTAGCATATGGGCTTTTAAAAGTGGAAAAAAAAGAAAGCATACTTACGTCACTAACCGTAGGTATTTTTCATTTAATAATGCCTTTAATAGGAAATAAAATAGGTTTTATCATAAACGAATATATTAAAATAAACTCTAAAATAGTACTCATATTAGTTTTATCGTTAATATTAATTGAAACAATAAAAAGTATAAAAGAAGAAACAAAAGAATATGAATTAACTCTAATAAATACTATTGTCTTTTCATTTTTAGTCTCACTAGACAGCTTCACTTTGGGTTTGGGACTAAGCTGCATAACAAATAAAATTCTATTATCAGGTGTCATATTTATGCTCCTAAGTGGGACATTTACATACATTGGTTTCACATTAGGAAAATACATAAACAAAAAAGCAAAAATATACTCAAAAATAACAAGTATCATTATTTTAATAACTTTTATTGTCTACCTCATATGTAAACCTTAAACAAAACACTTGACTAAACTTAATAAAAAACTTATATTATAAATGGAAGATTCCATATAGGAGGAAAAATGTCTAAATTAAAAATAGAAGGAAATAATTGTCTTACAGGGACGATTAACGTAAGTGGTGCGAAAAACAGTGCAGTTGCTTTATTGCCTGCTGCTTTACTTTGTAAGAATAGTTCAAAAATATATAACGTTCCAAAAATTAGGGATATAGAATATCTAATAAAAATACTTAAAATACTAAATTGTGACTATAAAATAAACGATAATGCTTTAGAAATAAACACAGCTAATCTTAAAAATACACCTATTCCAGAAGAATTATCAGAGCAAATGAGAGCATCATACTATTTCATGGGTTCACTACTAGCAAGATTTAAAAAAGTAGAAATATCTTTTCCTGGTGGTTGTCATATAGGAGCAAGGCCAATTGACCTACATATAAAAGGTTTTAAAGCATTAGGCGCTAATGTAGAAATAATAAAAAACAAATACATAATAACTGCAGAAAAACTTCATGGTGCTAGAATATACCTTGACTTTCCAAGTGTTGGTGCAACAATTAACTTAATGCTAGCAAGTTCTTATGCTGAAGGTACAACAATAATTGAGAATGCTGCAAGAGAACCAGAAATAGTAAATGTAGCATCATTCTTAATATCAATGGGAGCTAAAATAACAGGCGCTGGTACAAACACAATAATTATAGAAGGAAGTGAAATATTAGATAATGGTTCTACTGAAGTATTTCCAGATAGAATAGAAGCATCTACTTATATAGTTTTAGGAGCTTTAGTAGGTAAAGACTTAAAAATAAAGGGCTTTATAAAAGATCATATAAACTCTGTATTAACTAAACTAAATGAGTGTGGTGTAAAGTTTAAAATACAAAATGATGAAATAACAATTTCAAAATGCAAAAATCTACAAACAACAGATATCAAAACCGAAGTATTTCCAGGCTTTCCAACAGATATGCAACAAGTATTCACTGTATTACTAGCAAAAGCAAACGGTATATCTACAGTAACAGAAACCATATATGAATCCAGATTTAAAAGTGCCGAGCTCATAAATACTATGGGTGGTAACATGAAAATAAAAGATAATGTATTAACAATACATGGTCCAGTAGAATTAAAAGGAAAAGAATTATATATTCCTGACTTAAGAGGAGGAGCTGCCCTTGTTTTAGCGGCTTTAATCGCAGATGGAACAACATATTTAGATAACATCACTTTGCTCTTAAGAGGTTATGAAGACATAGTAGAAAAATTGCAAAATGTTGGTGCTAAAATAAAAATAGTCGAGTAAAATATTATGAGGAGGATTTTCTATGAAAAAGAAACTCATAATATTTTTTCTTTCCATAGTCCCTATTCTAATAGTTTATAAAATTACAGAAAATAGTACTTTCAATTACTTATCAATTGGAGACGATCTAGCTAAAGGTCACACACCCTTTGACACATATGACTCTTCCTATACTGATTATGTTTATGACTACATAAAACAAAATCACAAAAATGCCGAATTAAACAAAGATTACATTAAAGAAGACTTAAGAGTAAAAGACCTCATAGAAGAAATAAAAAATCCTAGTCCCTACTCTAGTAAAAATCTTGCTCAAGCACTAAAAAAAGCAGACATTATAACACTTTCAATAGGAACAGAAGAATTATTTAGCAAATTAAGAAGTACGTACAGTTTAAAAGAATTAGAGTGCAAAAACATAGATAGTTTATATGAAAACATCACTCTTCTCTTAAAAGAAATAAGAAAAATAACGAAAAAAAAGATTTATATAGTTGGATACTATAATCCTATAAAAATAACCGAAGAAAATGAAAACAATTTAGACAACATATTTAATTACATAGATGCTTTATATAAAAGTATAGAAGAAGAATATAACATAAAATATATAGAAATAAATGATGAATTCAAAAACAATCCTTTGTATATGCCAAATCAAAATAATGCCTTTCCTAGTTTACATGGTTACAAATACATAGCAAATCAAATTATAAAAGAAATAGAGAGTTAAAAAGTAAGATAACTCTCTATTATTTCGTCTAATTTACCATCTAAAACTCCGTAAACATCACTAGTTTCATAATTCGTTCTAAGATCCTTTACTGAAGAATATGGATGCATAACATAATTTCTTATCTGACTACCAAAATTAACATCCATAACACTACCCTTTAAATCGTTTATTTTCTTATCAAGACTTTCCTTTTCAAGTAAATAAAGTTTACTCTTTAAAATTTCTAAAGCTTTCTCCTTGTTCTTTATTTGACTTCTCTCATTTTGACAAGTAACAACTATTTTTGTTGGTAAATGAGTAATTCTAACAGCAGAATCTGTAGTATTAACACTCTGCCCTCCGGCACCAGAAGAACGATAAACATCAATTTTCAAATCCTCATCTTTAATATCCACTTCAATATTAGTGTCTATTTTAGGAGTAACTAACACACTTGCAAACGAGGTATGCCTCCTTTTATTAGAGTCAAATGGGCTAATTCTTACTAGCCTATGCACACCAGTTTCTCCTTTTAAATAACCAAACGCATTAGGAGTGCTTACATCTATAATCGCACCTTTTATACCAACTTCTTCTCCAGGACTTTCACTAATAATGCTATACTTATACCCTTTCCTATCAAAATATCTTAAATACATCCTATAAAGCATATTGGCCCAGTCATTACTCTCTGTCCCCCCTGCTCCGCTATGTATCTCAACATAAGCGCCATTCTTATCATATTCACCAGAAAGAAGAATAACAAGCCTTAAATCTTTAATATTATCTCTAACAACATTTAAATCATTACTAATAACACTTAAATCGTCTGAAGTAAGTTCCATACCAAGAAGTTCAAGATCATCATCTATTAATTTCTTAGTTTTAGAAAAAAGTTCTATATCACTCTTTAAACTAGAAAGTTTCTCCATAATTTCTTGATTATCACTTCTACTCCAAAAATTTTCTTCCTTAGTAGTGTTTTCTAACTTATCTATTAAACATAACTTACTTTCGTAGTCAAAGACCCCTCCCAAGACTAGTTATATCGGTCTTAAAACTATTAAATTCTTTAATAATATCTTTCTTATCCATTTAAATTATCCCCTTCCATAATTTCCACATAATCTCCATTATTAAGATTAAAAGCATTAGCTTCATCAGTATCAATATGAACTTCTAAAGTATAATTATCTTTCACTTTAACTAATACATTATCAAGTATTCCGCCTCTGACTCCATCTACTTTTAAAGAGTATTTCTTATTAATATCTAGTCCATATTTCTTGATATCATCTTCATTTGCATGAATATGCCTATGTGCTAAAATACAAGAGACCTCATTTACTTCATTTTCTCCATTAACTAAAGTAACCAAACTAGAATTATCTAAATTACCACTCATTCTAACTGGAGGGTTAATTCCTAAAACATAAGCATCTGTCTTGCTAATTTCAATTTGTGAAACTTCTCGTAAAGGTCCTATTACTCTAACATTATGTAAAGTTCCTTTGTTTGTTTTAACATCTACCATTAAATTAGATGCAAATTCACCCTTTTGACTTAAATCTTTTATGCTATAAAAATCTTCATTTTCAAAAAGAATTTTAAAATCTTTCTCACAAAGATGAACATGTCTATTACTCACTCCAACTCTAACTTTCATTTCTATCACCACTTATATTTTACTATAAATTCTTCTAAAATAAAAGAAAATGAATAATCTTAATTAGGAGGTATAAAAATGAATGGAAGTTATTACAAAAATTCAGACTTCATCCCATACTCAAGTTATGAACCAGTAAATGCTAAAGATGATAATGACGAATTACCAATGGAACAAAGTTACATTGAAAACATACTAAGAAATAACAAAGGGAAAAAAGCAAAAGTATACATGAGTTTTCCAGACTCAGTTAACTGGAGAGATAAAGAATTTACTGGCATAATCGAGCAAGCAGGAAGGGACCATGTTATATTGTCAGATCCAACTACAGGTAAATGGTATTTACTCCTAATGATATACCTAGACTATGTAGAATTTGATGAAAAAATAAAATATAAGAAAAACGAATAAAATAGGGAAACCTATTTTTTTGTAAAGTTTAACAAAAAACACTAACAAAAACAAAAAAATATGATAAAATAAATACATGAAGAGGTTAAAATATATATTAATTACAATTTGCTTATTGATGCCATCCTTAGTTTATGCACTAGAAATAGATGGTTTAAACTCAAAACATATTATTGTTTACAATAAAGACAATAACAAAATCCTATATGAAAAAAATAGTAAAGATGAAGTTCCAATGGCAAGTCTAACTAAAATAATGACTACCATAGTTTCAATAGAAAACATAAAAGATTTAAATGAGAAAGTAACTATAACAAGTGATATGCTAAAAAACATACCTTGGGATGCTACAGTAGCCGGTTTAAAAGTAGGAGATAAAGTAACATACGAAGATTTACTTTATAGTAGTATGATACCTTCAGGAGCCGATGCTACACAAGCCCTAGCGATAAGTCTAACAGGAAGCATAGATAACTTTGTTAAACTAATGAATAAAAAAGCAAAAGAATTAAAAATGAATAATACTAAATATGTAAACACAACAGGACTTGATATAGATAATCATTACAGTACAGCTAAAGACATATTGACTTTGTTAAACTACAGTTTAAATAACGAAACATTTAAAAAAATATATGAAACAAAGAACTATACAACAACAAATAACATCAAACTAGAGTCAACGCTTAGTCATTACAATGAATACCTAAACTATGATGTATCCTTTATAAAAGGAAGCAAAACAGGTTATACAGATGACGCAGGTTTATGCCTTTCAACAGAAAGCATTATTGATGGCACTACTATACTAACTGTAACAACAGGAGCAGACTATACATATGATGGGTACTATAATAACTTAAAAGATGTAAAAAAAATATATAATTCATTAAAAGAAAACTTTGAAAACATAACACTGATTGATGAAGGAACAGTTATACAAAAAATAAACACAAAAAATGCAAAAGAAAAAGAAGTAATAATTAACTCACCAAAAAAAGTTTCAGTATACATAGAAAAACCATATGATAAAAATAAATTAAAAACAGAATATAATGGACCAAAAGAAATATCACATAGAACAAAAAAAGGAACTAAAATAGGGACAATTAAAGTTTATTATGACAATGAATTAGTAGATGAACTTGATGCTGTAACTAGTGAAGACTTACATTTTAGTTTATTTAAATTTATAAAAAATAACATAGTAATAATATTAGGAGTAGTTATAGTATTTCTAATAATAAAACCAAAAAAGAGAAAAAGAAAAAAAGTTGCAAGATAGCAACTTTTTAATTTAACTTTTTTACCTTATCAGTAAGTCCTAAAATATAATCAGCACTTAAATTTAAATATTTGCAAATTAAAATTAAATAACTTATAGGTAGTTCGTTAACGCCGTTTTCATATCTTGCATACTGTTGTTGTTTGATTCCAATAGCATTTGCAATTTCTTTTTGAGTTATATTTCTGCAGTTTCTAATCCAAGCTAATCTTTCTGTATAATACATTTAAATCACCAATTACTTTATATCAATTTTTACAACAGATTAGTTGACTTTACTACATATATGTTGTAAACTATTCTTACAATACAATAGTTGTGAGGTAAGATTATGAAAAAATATGTTATGTTAATTTTATTGTTAATAAGTTTAATGTTATTAACATTTAATTTGAATAATACTAAAGAAGAAAATAATAAAGAAATATCTAAAGTAGAAAAGATGCTTTCTAAACCTACAGGAATACAGGCCTTTACTCTATATGGAGAAAAAACAGATATTTCTTATAATGATTTAATAAGTGGTTATGAAATAGATAGTATAACATGTAAGAATGGAACTGTTGCTACTTATAATAAAGAAGATAATAGTGTTTCTTTATCTAATATACATATGCCAGACTATTGTACTATGGACTTTAA
>OLHG01000127.1_pt1 | contig 51185 bp, 51 predicted proteins | sample 1605971 | NCBI WGS metagenome assembly OLHG01 (sample SAMN03283289) | human gut metagenome | biome: human-associated habitat; material: feces | host: Homo sapiens | place: Peru | collected 2012 | reverse complement strand
AGTACTTGTTGCTGTAGCAATAATAATCTGTTTGTTATGGATAATCCCTCCAACGCATGCTTATATGCTAAATGTATATAATTCAAATGTAGTTGTAAGAATATTAGTAAATGTTGTGATAGGAATTTTTAAAGGCATTGTAAGATTTTTTCAAAATTTCACTAAATTTTAAAAGTATATAATAATTATATTAAGTTATAATATTTATATAAAAAAATTTATAGGAGGTAAGGGTGAAAAATAAAAATTTTCAAACCCAATACCTTATAGAAAGGAAGAATTTATTTATGGACAGAAAAGTTAGAGTTGTTCAATTCGGAACAGGAAAGATGGCAGTTTACACAATGAGATATGTTTTTGAAAAAGGAGGAGAAGTTGTTGGAGCAATCGATGTAAATCCTAAAGTTATAGGAGAAGACATTGGAACTGTAATGGGAAGAGAAGAAACAGGAGTTAAAGTTACAAGATTAGAAGATGCTGAAAATCTTTTAAAAGAGTTAAAACCAGATATTGCAATAGTTACAACAATGAGCTTAATTAAGGATGTTGAAGAAGCATTAATGCTTTGTGCTAAACTTGGAATAAATTCAATTACAACATGTGAGGAAGCGTTCTTCCCAGCAAATTCAAATCCAACAATAACAAAAGCTTTAGATGAAATGGCAAAACAAACAGGATGTACAATAACAGGAAGCGGATATCAAGATATATATTGGGGACAATTAATAACATCAGTTGCTGCATCAACTCATAAAATAACAAAAATAAAAGGAAGTTCAAGCTACAATGTAGAGGACTATGGAATTGCTTTAGCTAAAGCGCATGGTTCAGGATTAACTTTAGAAGAATTTGACAAACAAGTAGCATCAGTAGATAGAATATCAGATGAAGAAAGAAAAGAAATGATAGAAAAAGGAGAATATTTACCTTCATATATGTGGAATACAAATGGATGGTTATGTGATAAATTGGGATTAACAATAAAATCTCAAACTCAAAAGACTGTTCCAACAACTTGTGAAGAAGATATTTATTCTGATACACTAGGAATGACAGTAAAAAAAGGTGATGCAACAGGAATGAGCGCTGTAGTAACAACTGAAACAGAAGAAGGAATAACAATAGAATCAGAATGTATAGGAAAAGTATATTCAAAAGAAGATTTTGATAAAAATGAATGGTCAGTATATGGAGAACCAGATACAACAATAACGGTAGCAAGACCAGCAACAGTAGAATTAACATGTGCAACAGTAGTAAACAGAATACCAGACATAATAAATGCAAGACCAGGATTTGTACCAACTGCAGAAATAGGAGAATTAAATTTTAAAACAAAAGCATTAAATGAATATGTAAAATAAGAATATAAAAACTACTCTTTATTAAATTAAAGAGTAGTTTTTTATTGCAAATTTACATAATCTATGATAAACTAATGTAGTTCCAAAAAATTATAAATCCGTTTTACGTTTTGAGGTCAGCATCATAACAGTAATGAATTTTTTACGTTACTGTGACTGTAAAACAAACTAGTTTTAGGAGGCAAATAATGAAAATTACTAATGAAATGAAAGAGGAAATCACACTAAGATTAGCAAATGATCCCGATAGCAGAGTAAGAGCGGATGCATATTCAAGTCCTCTTATGCCAAAAGAAAAATTGTCAGAAATGGCGAGAAATCCAAAGGCAGACAAAGAGGAAAAGATTGCTGTTGCAAGTAATCCTAATACTCCACCTGATGATTTGGACAGACTGGCTGATGATAGTACTACTTGGGGAGTAAAAGAAGCAGTTGCAAAAAATCCATCAGTATGGCAAAAAACATTAGAAAAGCTTGCAAAAGACAAGCATTATTCCGTTAGATGTGCAGTCATTTCAAATCCCAATGTGACTCCAGAAATCATTATAGCACTTTCAAATGATTCGAACCTTTGGGTAAAGAAAGTTTTGTTACAAGCTATAATGAGAGAAGCTAAAGTAGAGTAATTTTTGTTAAAAAAAGGATAGGTTTTTACCTATCCTTTTTCTAGTGCGATAAACATGTTGTAAATTAAAAACTGCTATGATAAAATTATAGCGGAATAAGGAGAAATTATGGAGAATAAAATCAGACAAGAATTATTTGCAATGCAAGACTTGAAATACAAAGAATTTCATGGAAGCTTATGCCCAGACATGGATAATATTATTGGAGTTAGAATTCCAAAACTACGTGAATATGCAAAAGAATTATACAAAAACAACAATTTGGAAGATATAAAAATCGAAGATAAGTATTATGAAGAATTAGTAATTCAAGGAATGCTAATAGGGTTTCAAATAAAAACACCAATAGAAGGAGTAATAAAACAAGTAAAAGAATTTGTTCCTAAAATAAACAGTTGGGCTGTATGCGATACTTTTTGTGCCGGATTAAAAATAACAAAAAAATACCAAACTGAAATGTTTAAAGTTATAAAAGGATATTTGAAATCAAAACAAGAATATGAAGTTCGTTTTGCTATTGTAATGCTTTTAGATTATTACATAAACGACCAATATATAGACCAAGTACTACAAATATTAAACAACATAAAATTAGACAAGTATTATGTGCAAATGGCAAATGCATGGACAATATCTATATGCTTAATAAAATATTATAATAAAACATTAGAGTTTTTAAAAACAACTAAAATAGATGACTTTACATACAATAAAGGAATTCAAAAAGCAATAGAATCATATAGAATAACAAAAGAACAAAAAGATTACTTAAGAACTATAAAAAGGGGAAAATAGAATGAAAAGAATTGTAACAATACAGGATATATCATGTGTAGGAAAATGCTCACTTACTGTGGCACTTCCAATAATATCTGCAATGGGAATAGAAACAGTAGTTATTCCAACAGCAGTACTTTCAACACATACAGCATTTAAAAACTTTACATATAGAGATTTAACTGGAGATTTACCTAAAATAGCAAAACATTGGAAACAAGAAAAATTTGATTTTGATGGAATTTATACAGGATACTTAGGGTCAATAGAACAGATAGATATACTAAAAGAGTTTTTTAAGCAATTTAAAACACCAAATAATTTTATATTTATAGATCCTGTTATGGCAGATAACGGTAAGCTATATGCAGGATTTGATGAAAAATTTGTTAGAGAGATGAAAGAACTTTGTAAGATGGCAGATATAATAGTGCCAAATCTTACAGAAGCAAGCTATATGCTAGAAACAGAATATAAAGAAAGTTATAGTGAACAAGAGATAAAAGGTATGCTAATAAAATTAAGTAATTTAGGGCCTAAATATGTTGTTTTAACAGGAGTAAGTTTTAATGAGAATAAATTAGGAGTAATGTCATACAACAAAGAAACTAATAAGTTCTTTACATATTTTAAAGAAAAAGTGCCAGCAAAATATCATGGTACAGGAGACATATTTGCAAGCACACTAGTTGGGGCAATAACTAACAGAAACACTTTAGAAGAAGGCTTAAAAGTCGCAGTAGATTATGTTTGGGAAACAATTAATGATACATATAAAACAAACAAAAAAGATGTATATGGAGTAAACTTTGAAACCAAGATACCATATCTGATAGATAGAATAAAAAAGAACTAAAACAAATTTAAATAAATTAGTTGATTATAAAATATGCTTTGTGGTAAAATGCCATTATAAATACGATGTTTAATTTTTGACGAATAAATTATAATTACAAATTTTATAATATTTGGAGGAAAATATGAAAGAGAAGATTAGAACAAAATTTGAAGAACTATTTGGAAATGAGGGAGACATTAAAGAATACTTTGCACCAGGGAGAGTTAACTTAATAGGAGAACACACAGACTATAACGGTGGACATGTATTTCCATGTGCATTAACAATGGGAACATATGCAGTTGCAAGAAAAAGAAATGACAATAAAATAAGATTATATTCAATGAATTTTGAAAATCTAGGAATATTAGAATCTACAATAGATGACCTAAAATATAACAAAAGTGAGAATTGGATAAACTATCCAAAGTCAATGATTTGGGCAATGAAAGAAGAAGGCTTTAATATAGATAAAGGTTTTGATATTGTATATTTAGGAACAATACCAAATGGAGCAGGACTTTCATCTTCAGCTTCAATAGAAGTGCTAACAGGATTTGTATTAAAAGATTTATTTGATTTAGATGTAGATATGACAAAAATAGCATTACTAGGACAAAAAGCAGAGAATAAATACATTGGTGTAAATTGCGGAATAATGGATCAATTTATAATTGCAAACGGAAAAAAAGATTGCGCAGTATTTTTAGACACAGCTAACTTAGAGTATGAATACGCACCAGTAAAACTAGAAAATGCAAAAATAGTAATAATGAACACAAACAAAAAAAGAGGATTAGGAGATTCTAAATACAATGAAAGAAGAGCTGAATGTGAAGAAGCTCTAAGAGAGTTGCAACAAAAATTAAACATAAAATCATTAGGAGAACTTACAGAAGAAGAATTTGAGGAGAACAAAGACTTAATAAAAAGCGAAACAAGACAAAAAAGAGCAAAACATGCAGTATATGAAAACCAAAGAACAATTAAAGCTGTAAAAGCATTGAAAGAAAATAAAATAGACCTTTTTGGCGAACTAATGATAGCATCACATAATTCTTTAAGAGATGATTATGAAGTTACAGGAAAAGAATTAGACACACTTGTAGAAGAAAGCTTAAAACAAGATGGAGTAATAGGCGCAAGAATGACAGGAGCAGGTTTTGGAGGATGCGCAGTAAGCATAGTAAAATCAGATAAAGTAGATGACTTTATAAAAAATGTAGGAAAAAGTTATAAAGACAAAATAGGATATGAAGCAGATTTTTATGCTGTAGAAATAGGAGACGGACCTAGAAAAATATAACTTTGGAGGAACATTACAATGCATATAATTTGTGCAGATTTAGGAAGCACTACTACAAAAATTATAGAAGTAGATGAAAACAATAAAATAATAAACAAAAACATTTACCAAAAAGAAGAACCAAAAAAATTATTAAAAAAATTTATAGAAAATAATAACATAGAGCCACTAAGCATTGAAGTAATAATTATAACAGGAATAGGCACAATAAAAGAACAGGAATTTTTAAAAATTCCTGTTCTATATATAGATGAATTTAAAGCAATTGGCTTAGGAGGACTAACAGCTTCAAACAAAGAAAATGTTATAGTTGCTTCAATAGGAACAGGAACGGCATTTATAAAAGCAAACAATAACGAAATAAAACACTTAGGTGGAAGTCGGAGTTGGTGGAGGCACATTTTATAAACTAGCAGAAAAACTATTTGGAAAAGCTACATTTGAAGAATATTTAAAAAAGTGTAACCAAGGAAATATAAAAAATGTAGATTTGCAAATAGGAGATATTACAACACAAGAAATACCAAATTTACCAAAAGATATTACATCATCAAACTTTGGAAAATTGAATAAAGATGCAAGCTCTTGCGATATTTTACTAGGAATATCAAATTTAGTTTTTGAAACAGTTGGAGTGATGGCTGCATTCTTATGCAAAAATGATAATGTAAAAGACATTATAATAATTGGAGGTATGGCAAAACACCCATATCTAAAAGAAGTTGTAAAAAAACTAGAAAAATTACATGATGTAAACTATATTATTCCAGAAAATCCAGAGTTTATATGTGCACTAGGAGCAATAGAAAACTATAAAAAAGTAGAGGCAAATGTAATTTTTTAAAAAACATGTTTACAAATTATGTAAAATATGCTAATATTTCACATATAAGTTATTAAAATTCAAAGAAAAGGAGTGAAGTCATGGATTTCTATAATACTTTGACAAAGAAAAAAGAAAAATTTGAACCAATAGACAAAAATGAGATAAAAATGTACTCTTGTGGACCAACTGTATATAACTATGCTCATATAGGAAACTTAAGAACATATATATTTATGGACATATTAAGTAAAACAATTAGAAAAAATGGATATAATTTAAAACACGTAATGAACATAACTGATGTTGGACATTTGACTTCAGATAGCGATGAAGGAGAAGATAAAATGCAAAAAGCAGCAGAAAAAGAACATAAGAGTCCATACGAAATTGCTGATTTTTATACAAAAGCATTTTTGAGAGATTTAGGAAAGTTAAATATTAGACAACCAGATATAATAGCTAAAGCAACAGACCATATACCAGAAATGATAGAATATGTTCAAAAAATAATGGATAATGGATACGCATATGAAACAAGCAAAGGCTTATATTTTGATATAAGTAAATTATCATCATATGGTATTCTTTCGGGGAAAAAACTAGAAGGAGAAAAGGCAGGATCTAGAGTTGAAGTTGATGAAGAAAAGAAAAACCCATTTGATTTTGCAATATGGAAAAAGGCTCCTAAAAATCATATAATGCAATGGGATAGCCCTTGGGGCAAAAGTTACCCTGGATGGCATATTGAATGTTCAGCAATGAGCAACAAATATCTTGGAGAACAATTTGATATACATACGGGGGGAGTAGATCATATTCCTATACACCATGAAAATGAAATTGCACAATCCATTGGATATTCAGGAAAAATTCCGGCAAATTATTGGATGCATGGCGAATTTTTGCTTGTAGATAATGGAAAAATGTCTAAAAGTTTAGGAAATGTATATACAATTTCAGATTTAGAGGAAAAAGGGTTCGATGCATTGGATTATAGATATTTTTGCCTAAATTCAAATTATCGAAGAAAATTGAATTTTACATTTGAGGGATTAAGAGGAGCACAAAAAGGATTGGACAGATTGAGAAATTGCGTTAAAGCTCATTATTCTTCAAATAACAATGTAGATAAAAAAGAAATAGATAGCTATAGAGAAAAGTTTATAAATGCAATGAATGATGATCTAGATTCTCCTAAAGCATTAAGTATAATTTGGGAAATTGCTAGAAAAGACAAAAAGTCAAAACAATATGCAGATTTAATAGGAGAAATGGATGAAGTTATGGGAATAGATATTTCCATGGAAAAAATTCTAAAAAGAGAAGAAGAAGCCGAAAGAAAATTACGAGACAGCTTAGATGTGGATATCAAAAAGTTGATTTGTGAAAGAGAGGTAGCTAGAAAACATAAAGAGTGGGAAAAAGCTGATAATATTAGAAATGAATTAGAAAGAAGGGGGATACTGGTCAAAGATACTAAGAACGGAATAAAAATTGAAAAAATTATAAAATCTCCAAAAGAAAAGGAAGTTGAAGAGTCTAGATAAGGAGTTATAAATATGATTCAGGGTATAAAAACGAAAAATATAAAACCAAAGATTAGAGAAAGAATGAAACACTTTACAGAAGAACTAATGAAATGTCCTGAAGTTGAGGGAATAGTATATCTAGGAGGACTAGCTAATACTGAATATAAAAATTTTATAGATGAATTTTCTGATATTGATATAGGAATTTTTATAAATGGAGATAGAGAAAATTTGCCAGACTGGTTACAACCATTTTCATTTTATATACCTGTAGATGATGATAATGGAAAAGAAAGTATGATGGAGGTAAATCTGCACCAACAATTATTAAAAGAAGAAGAACAAAATGAATGGGCTGATACAAAAAAAGAAGCTTATGCATATGCTTCAGAAATAATATTTGATAGAAATGGAAAGATTGCTAATTTAATTAAAGAAAAAACCATAATGACTCCAGAACACAGAAAAGAATTCTTGGCACATTTATTATCAAGAATAAACTGGAGTGTAAAAATCAACCCAATAAGAGCTATTGAAAGAGGTTTTGAATTTAATGCAGAAGAATTGTTAAATCAAGGAATGGAAAACATGTTAGATTTAGTTTTTGTATATAATAATAGATATCCACCACATCCTAAATGGAGACTAGCGATGATTGAAAGTTTACCATACTGTCCGAAAGAAATTAAATCTAAAATAGGGGAATGCATGAAAATAGCAGAGATTTCAGAAAAGGATATTAGAAGAAGAAGAGGACAAATCCTTGAAATAGTTTTAGACATAGAGAACAGATTGAAAGAAGAGGGGATATTTAGAGAAGATGAAGATTACTCAGATTATGAATATATTCATTGGAAACCACAAAAACAATTAAAAGAAACCACTATATATGATAACATGATAGAGATGTTCCCAAAGTTATCACTAGAAGATAAAAGAGTTTTTAAAGGTCTTTTATGCGAATTCTTCATAAAGAATATAGAAGAAATATATGAAATTCCAAAGAGCCAATTAGGTGAAAAATATAGAAAAATTATTGAAAAAATTGTTTATCAAGATCCACAAAGTAAAAAACTAATTGGTGATTTTGTTAAAGGAAACATTGAAAAAGATATGGAACTTGTCAAGATGGCAGAAATAGCTTTAAAAAGAAGAAAAGTTCAAATTATTAGAAATAGTGATGGAAAATTTATTGTTAATAAAATGGATGAAAGAGATGAAAAGGAAGAAGACTTAATAAGTAGATAAAATATCTATTTTTAACGTTGGTTAAAAAAGTAAAACTAATAAAAAAATGAGTGGTTGGGAGAAAAAATAATGTGTAATTTAGATTTGAATATTTATAATAAGTGCTTAACAAATTTAAGTAATTCAATTTTAAAATATTATCAGGTAGATACGTTTCATAATTCATTACAATATTTAGATAAACAATTAATAGAGAAAAATTCAAATCATGTAATATTAATTCTGCTAGACGGATTAGGTACAAATATACTTAATTATCACTTAAACAAAAATGAATTTCTAATAAAAAACAAGAAAAAAGATATTTTTTCTGTGATTCCAACTACCACTACTGCAGCTACAACTACATTAATGAGCGGTTTGAATCCTGTTGAACATGGTTGGATAGGATGGGATGTTTATTTTGAGGATATTGGCAAAATTGTGACTTTGTTTACAAACAACTTAAAAGATAGTAATAATAAAGCAGAAAAATATAATGTTGCAAAGAAGAAATTGGCATATAAAAGTATTTTTGACTTGATAAAGATGAAAAATAAAGATGTATATGTAGAAGAAATGTTTCCGTTCGGAGAGAATAAATATGAAAATTTTGAAGATGCGATGAAAAAAGTGAGAGATATTTGCAAGAAATATAATAAAAGCTTTACATATGTGTATTGTGAAGAACCAGATGCAATTATACATAAATACGGAACCAAAAGTGAAGAAACACATTGCATAATAAAAAAGTTAAATGCTACTATACAGAAATTATCAGACAGCTTAACTGATGCCACTGTGATGGTGGTTGCGGACCATGGACATATTGATTCAACTCCAATATTTCTTACAGACTATCCGGAAATATTAAATACGTTAAGATTAGATATTTCAATAGAATCAAGAGCGTGTGCTTTTTTCGTAAAAGAAAACAAAAAAGAAGAGTTTAAAAAAATATTTAATGAAAAATTTGCTAAAGACTTTATTTTATATACTAAAGACGAGGTAATAAATAAACAAATATTTGGAGAAGGAAAAGAAAACAAATATTTTAAAGGGGCAATAGGAGATTTCGTAGCTTTAGCTATATCAAACAAGTATTTTAGAAGCAATAAAAATTGCAAAAAGTTTGTATCTCAGCATGCAGGAATTACTAAAGAGGAATTGTTTGTCCCTTTAATAATAATTTAATAAAAAATGTAGAATATGGAGAAGAATATGAAAAATGAATTAAAAGAAAAAAGTGAATTTCATTTTGGAAACATGGCGGTTTTTATACCAATTTTATTTTTAATTGTCAGTATACTTTTTATGGTTATTGAGAAAAGGGCATCATTAAAGACATTTTGGATTTGCGGTTTTTTTTCAATATTACTATCATATGTACTAACAAAGAATAAAAAAAAATTTGGAGAAAAATGTGTAAAAAGCTTAAATAATAATTCGTTATTAACTTGTATTTTAATTTTTATATTAGCAGGAATTTTGTCTAATATATTGAAAGATACAGGAATATCAAATGCATTTTTGCTGCTATCTATGAAGGTGGGAATTAGTGTGAAATTTTTGCCAGCTATTATATTTATAATTTGCTGCATAATATCTACATGCATTGGAACATCTACGGGAACAATTTCGATGGCGGTACCAATCTTCTTACCATTGACGGCTTCTATAAATTGCAATCCAGCACTAATATTAGGTGCTATAGTATGTGGAAGTTTTTTTGGAGACAACTTATCACCGATATCCGATACAACTATAATTTCAGTAACAACTATGAAAGCCAATTTGTATGACACTTTAAAAGAGAGAGTAAAGGTTTCGTTGGCATGCTTAGTTTTATCAAGTATAATTTACATTGTGTTGGGACAAGTTTTAATTACAGATACAACTATTAATATGACATTTAGTAGTTCTCTAAAACCATTAATAATGATATCAACCTTTATACTAATGATTGTATTGCTAATAAAAAAATATGATATGATTTCTATTTTATTAATATGTGACGCATATGCAATATTTATAGGCATAATATTTGGATTTATTAATATTATGGATTTATTCAGCAAAAATAGTTGCATTATTTCTGGAATAGAAGGAGTTTTTGGAGTTATTATTTTTTGGATTTTCCTATTTATATTGATAGGATTTATTCCAAATAAAATGCTAGAGAATATTGCTGAGAAAAAAGTTAATGAAAGCGATAGCCCTCTAAAAACTAATTGCTTAGCTGTTTTGACTATTATTTTATCAGTTATTATGGTATCAAATAATACTGCTGCAATGTCCTTAATTAGTAAATTTATTGATAAGAGCTTTAAAAATAAAACACAAATACAGAAAGCTAATATATATGATGGTATATCCTGTGCTGTTCCAGGAATATTAACATACAATACAGCTTTTATGTTAATGGTCAGCTTGGCATATGACACAGGATGCATGCCTGAAAATTTTTCCGTTTTTTCAATAACACTATATTCAGTAAATAGTATACTACTATTAATAGCATATATTACAATGGCATTATATAATCCTAAAGACAAATATTCTATTAAAAACAAAGAAAACAAACAGAACTTAAAAGTAGAGGCAAATTCTATTGACAAATAAAAGATTATCATAGATAATTATTATATTGCGACAAGACATAAGAAAAAATTTTAAAATACAAAGGAGGTACATTTATAATGTACGTATTTAATAAAATAACGGTAAATCCACAATTGCCAAAAAAAATAGAAAGATTATCAGAAATAGCAAATAATCTATGGTGGTCATGGAACACAGAATTTTTAAAACTATTTAAAACAATAGATATAGACTTATGGGAGCAATGCGGAAAGAACCCAGTTAAATTCTTAAAATTAGTAGACCAAGAAAAGTTAGAAAAAATCGCAGAAGATCCTGAATTCTTAAAGGAATATAACAAAAATGTAGAAAATTTTGAAGACTATATGGACAGTAAAAACACTTGGTTTAGAAAAAATTTCCCAGAAAATAAAAGTGATGAAATTGCATATTTTTCAGCAGAATATGGATTAGATGAAATACTTCCTATTTATTCAGGAGGTCTTGGAATTTTATCTGGCGACCATTTAAAATCTGCAAGCGATTTAGGAATTCCTCTAATAGCAATAGGTTTGCTATATAAGAATGGATATTTTTATCAAAAAATAAACAGAATAGGAGCACAAGAAACAGAATATCGCAGTATTGATATAAACAATCTACCAATAGTACCAGTAAAAGACCATGATGGGCAAGATTTAATGATAAGTGTAAAAATGCCAAAGAAAAAATTATATTTAAAAGTTTGGAAAATACAAGTAGGTAGAGTAACACTATACTTATTAGATTCAGAAATTCCAGAAAACTTAGAAGAATACAGAAACATAACATCAGCACTATATGGTGGAGATCAAGAAATGAGAATTCAACAAGAAATAGTTCTAGGTATGGGTGGTGTAATGCTACTAAAAGCATTAGGAATAAATCCAACTGTATACCATATGAACGAAGGACATTCTTCTTTCTTAGTATTACAATTAATAAGCAATATAATAGCAGAAAAAAAGGTATCATTCCCAATAGCAAAAGATATAGTAAGTGCAAAAACAGTATTTACAACACATACACCAGTTCCAGCAGGAAACGACATATTCCCAATAGAATTAGTAGAAAAATACTTTGATGGATTTTGGGATTCATTAGCAATCTCTAAAGAAGAATTCTTAGAATTAGGAATGAAACCAAACGAGGAAAATAAAACAACATTTAATATGGGAATACTAGCATTAAAAATAGCTGGAAAGAAAAATGGAGTAAGCAAACTACATGGAGCCGTTTCAAGAGAACTATTTGGAGATGTATGGCCAGAAATAGCACCAAACGAATCACCAATTACATACGTAACAAATGGTATTCATACATGCACATGGCTTGCACCAAACTTAAAAGAGTTATATAACGAATACCTAGTACCATATTGGCAAGATAAAATATACTTAAACGAAACATGGGAAAGAATAAACAATATACCAGATGCAAAACTATGGAAAGAGCACCAAATAAGAAAAGAAAAACTTTTAAAACTAGTTAATGATAATGTAACAGCAAGACTAAAAAATGCAGGAATGCATTATGACCAAATTAGAGAGATAACATCAAAACTAAATCCAAATGCCTTAACAATAGGATTTGCAAGAAGATTTGCAACATATAAAAGAGCAACACTAATATTTAAAGACCTAGAAAGAATAACACAAATATTAAATGATGAATCAAGACCAGTTCAATTAATATTTGCAGGAAAAGCACATCCAAAAGATATAGAAGGACAAAACTTAATAAAAAGAATTCACGAAATATCTATGATGCCACAATTTAAAGGCAAAATATTCTTATTAGAAGGATATGACATAAATGTAGCAAGACACTTAATCTCTGGTGTAGATGTATGGTTAAACAATCCAAGAAGACCAATGGAAGCATCAGGAACAAGTGGAGAAAAAGCATCTGTAAATGGAGTAGTTAACTTTAGTATTCTAGATGGATGGTGGGCAGAAGGATACAACCAAAAAAACGGTTGGGCAATTGGAACAAATGCAGAATATATGTCTTATGAAGAACAAGATAAAGCAGATAGTGAAAGCATTTACAACACTTTAGAAAACAAAGTGATACCAGCATACTATAATAAACAACAAGACGGAATTTCTAAAGAATGGTTAACATTAATGAAAAATTCTATAATCTCAACAGGAGGAAACTATAGCACAGCAAGAATGCTTGTAGATTATACAAAACAACTATACATACCACTATGTAATATAACAAATAATTACTTTAGTAATTTAGAATTAGTTACAGACTTTAATAGAGTAAAAGACCAACTTTATGCAAATTGGGATGACATAAAAATTGCACAAGTAAATAATCTAGACAATATATCAATAGATGCAGGAAATAACATAAAAGTTTCTTGTATAGTAACATTACCAAATATAAATGTAGAAAACATAGAAGCACAAGCATACTACGGAAAGATACTAGATAATGGAACAATAGAAAAAATAGGAATAATACCAATGGATTTAGTTTCAAGTGATGACGAAAAAAGAGAATATACATTTGAGGCAAAAATAGAACTAAAAACAGGTGGAAACTATGGTTACACATTTAGAGTAATGCCAAAACATGAAATGTTATTAGACTCTGCAAATATGAATTTAATAAAATGGATAACACAATAAAAAAATAATTTAAGAAAGACTGCCGATTAATTTAAAATTTGGCAGTTTTTATTTATTAATTCATTGACAAAAAATGTCTAAATATATATAATTAAACTGTAAAATTTTGAAAAAACAAATAAGAGGTATTTAAATGAAAAAAGTAATAAAAGCGTTAGTTATAATAATAGCTATAATTTTAGTAATAACTGCCACAATAGGCATTTTTATTTGGACAAAGCTAAATAAAATAAATTACGAAAAAATATCAAAAGAAGATATAGAAATATCAGCAGGAGTAGAAGAAAACCTAAAAGAATATAGAAACATAGCAATCTTTGGAATAGACACAAGAGAAAACACTTATAGTGGAAGCAGAACAGATTGTATAATAATAGCAAGTATAAACCAAAACACAAAAGAAGTAAAATTAATTTCTGTATATAGAGATACATATCTAGAAATATCTAAATATGGATTAGATAAAGTTAATCACGCTTATGCTTATGGCGGAGCTGCTCTTTCAATGAGCACACTAAATACAAATTTAGACTTAGACATAACAGAATTTGTAACAGTAAACTTTGAATCTACAAAAGACATAATAGATAAAATGGGCGGAGTTGAAATAACAGTAACATCAGCAGAAGCATCACAAATACCAGGAATAAAATCTGCAGGAACATATAACCTTACAGGAGAGCAAGCTCTAGCTTATGGAAGAATAAGAAAAATAGATAGCGACTATGCAAGAACAGAAAGAATGAGAACAGTATTAACAGAAGTATTTAATAAAGCTAAAAAAATGAGCGTTGCAGACTTAAATAATGTTTTAGATAAAGTATTACCAGAAGTATATACAAACATAACAAAATCAGACATATTAGCATTAATACCACAAATAGCATCATACTCAATTGTAGATAGCAAAGGATGGCCATACGAAACAAAAGGAATAACACTGAATGGGGTATGGTATGGACCACCAATAAACTTAGAAAAGAATGTAAGCCAATTACATAAAGAACTATTTGCACAAGACGATTATGTACCAACAGACAAAGTAAAAGAAATAAGCAATAAAATAATACAAAAAACAGGATATAGATAAAATTTAAAACTGGGGGATTTTAAATGAAGTCAATACGTAAATATAGGGCAGTACTACTATTTATAATTGATATACTAATAATTGCGTCAGCATATTTAGTTACAGCATACCTAACAACAGATAATGTGGCACTTTTTACAAATAAATATAAAGACATAATATCAAATACAATTTTAATTTCACTAGTAGTATATGAAATAATATTTGGAATATTTAATATATACAAAAATATAACAAGATACGAAAACGGAAAGGATTATATAGTATACATATTACTTTCTATGCTTTCTGGAATGTTAGTATTTTTAATAGGGCTAATAACAAGAATTCCAATATTAAGCTATAAAAAAGTAGGACTAGCAACAATAATAATAGCTGTTGCAGTAGTAGCTTATAGAGTAATTATAAGATTTATACTAACATCAATTTCACCAGAAAAAACAAATGTAAAAACAGAAAAGAAAAACCTATTGATAATTGGTGGCGGAGAAGCAGCGAGAGAAATTTTAAAAGCATTAAAAACATCTATGAAAGGAATGTACAATGTAGTAGGGCTTATTGATGACAACCCTAACAAGAAAAATTACATAATTTCAGGTAAGAAAATATTAGGAAATAGATACAAAATACTAGAAGTATGCAAAGAACACAATGTAGATACAATATTCTTCTCTATAACAAATATAGATAATAAAAACAAAAAAGAAATACTAAACATTTGTCAAGAAACAGGGGCAAAAATAAGAATACTACCGGGAATTACAGACATCATAAAAAATAAAACACTAATACAAAATTTAAGAAATGTAGAAATAGAAGACGTATTAGGAAGAGAACAAATAGTATTAAACAATGAATCAATAGGAGAGCTAATAAAAGGTAATACAATTTTAGTAACCGGTGGAGGTGGATCAATCGGTTCGGAATTATGCAGACAAATTGTTAAATACAACCCAAAAACTTTAGTAATATTCGATATTTATGAAAACAATTTATATAATATCGAAATGGAGTTAAGACAAAAACATTTTGATGAAAACATAGACATAGTACCAGTAGTAGGAAGCGTTAGAGATAAAAAAAGACTAGAAAAAGTATTTGAAACATATAAACCATATTTAGTATTTCATGCAGCAGCACACAAACATGTTCCATTAATGGAAATAAGTCCGCTAGAAGCAATAAAAAACAATGTATTTGGAACATATAATACAGCTAACTGTGCAGACAAATATAATGTTAAAAGATTTATATTAATTTCTACAGATAAAGCTGTAAATCCAACAAATATCATGGGAGCAAGCAAAAGAATATGTGAAATGATAATACAGGCTAAAAACAAAACAAGCAACACAGAATTTGCAGCAGTTAGATTTGGAAATGTTTTAGGTAGCAATGGTTCAGTATTACCATTATTTAAAAAACAAATAGAAATGGGAGGACCTGTAACTGTAACTCATAAAGATATAACAAGATTTTTTATGACAATACCAGAAGCTGTGGGATTAGTATTACAAGCAATGAGCTATGCAAAAGGTGGAGAAATATTTGTTTTAGATATGGGCGAACCTGTAAGAATATATGACCTAGCAGTATCACTTATAAAACTATCTGGACTAGAACCAGATGTAGATATACCAATAAAAGTAACAGGATTAAGACCAGGAGAAAAATTATATGAAGAACTTTTAATGCAAGGAGAAGGTTTAAAAACAACAGCACATAATAAAATATTTATTGGCGATATAGAAGATGTAACAGAAAAGCAATTAGAAGAGAAAATAGCTATATTAAAAGAAATAATACAAGATGAAAATATAGAAAAAGAAAAAATAAGACAAATAATGAAAAAAATAGTACCAACATATCACGAACCAGAAGAAGTAAATACTTCTATAAAAAATTCAAGAAAAGAACTAGGAGAAAAGACAAAAAGAAAACAAACAAAAGCAGAAGTTGCAACTGCTTAGAGAGAAGGAAAATTAAAATGAGTAAAAGAATTTTATTAGCTTCACCACATATGTCAAAAGAAGGATTTGAGCAAGAGTATATAAAGGAAGCTTTTGATACAAATTGGGTAGCTCCACTAGGAAAAAATGTGGACGAATTTGAAAAAGAATTAGCAAACTATGTAAAAGTAGAAAATGCAGCTGCATTATCAGCAGGAACAGCAGCAATACACATGGCTTTTAAAGCTTTAGATGTAAAACAAGGAGACATAGTATTTTGCTCAGACTTAACATTTTCTGCTACTGCAAATCCAATAATATATCAAAATGCAACTCCAGTATTTATAGATAGTGAATATGAAACATGGAACATAGATCCAAAAGCATTAGAAAAAGCATTTGAAAAATACCCAAATCCAAAAGCGGTAATTATGGTACATCTATATGGAACACCAGGAAAAATAGAAGAAGTAGCAAAAATTTGCAAAAAACACAATGTCCCATTAGTAGAAGATTCAGCAGAAAGCTTAGGAGCAACATTAAATGGAAAACAAACAGGAACATTTGGAGAATATGGAATTTACTCATTTAACGGAAACAAAATAATAACAACAAGCGGTGGAGGAATGCTAGTATCCAACAATAAAGAAAGAATTCAAAAAGTTAGATTTTGGGCAACTCAAAGTAGAGAACCGGCAAGACATTATGAACATAAAGAAATAGGATACAACTATAGAATGAGCAATATTTCTGCTGGAATTGGTAGAGGACAACTAAAAGTATTAGATGATAGAATATCAAAGAAAACGGAAATATATGAAACATACAAAGATACACTTAAAGAAATACCAGAAATAAAAATGCAACCATATTTAGAAAATTCAAAACCAAATCATTGGCTATCAGCAATAATATTAGACAAAAATTCAAAAGTAAAACCATTAGATATAATAGAAAAACTAGACCAAGAAAACATAGAAACAAGGCCGATTTGGAAACCAATGCATATGCAACCAGTATTCGCAAACTATGACTTTATAAAATTTGTAGAAGATAAACCAGTGTCAGAAGATATATTCGAAAGAGGAGTATGTTTACCAAGCGATACAAAAATGACAGCAGAAGAACAGTCAAAAGTTATAGAGGCAATAAAGGAATGCTTTGAATAACTGTGGGGGTCGACATCATTGGCGACCCAAAGGGGAGAATGCAATGTACGCAAAATACATAAAAAGACCATTAGACTTTATGCTAAGCCTAATAGCCATAATAATATTGTCACCATTACTCTTGATTGTGGCAATATTGGTTAGAATCAAGTTAGGAAAGCCAGTAATATTTAAACAACAAAGACCAGGAAAAAATGAAAAAATATTTACATTATATAAATTTAGAACAATGACAGATAAAAAAGACGAAAATGGAAACTTATTGCCAGATGAACAAAGACTAACTAAATTTGGAAAAGCATTAAGAAGTACAAGCTTAGATGAGTTACCAGAGTTGATAAATATTTTAAAAGGCGATATGGCAATAGTAGGACCAAGACCACAACTTATAAAAGATATGTTATTTATGACTAAAGAACAAAGAAGGAGACATGAAGTTAGACAAGGTTTAACAGGATTAGCACAGGTAAATGGTAGAAACAATATAACTTGGGAAAATAAATTTGATTATGACTTATTGTACATAGATAATATTTCTTTTTTAACTGACTGTAAAATAATATTACAAACTGTAGGTAAAGTGTTTAGAAGAGAAGATACAGTCAGAGAAGGAACAGAGAGTGATATGGACTTGGGAGATTATTTACTTAAGGAAAAAAAAATAACAGAAGAAGAATATGATAAAATAATAGAAAGTTTAGCAAAATAAAAGGTGAAAAATTGGAAAAATATAGTGTATTAATGTCTTTATATCATAAAGAAAAACCTGAATATTTGAAACTAGCCATTCAAAGCATGATAGATCAAACATATAAGCCAGATGAAATTGTGATAGTAAAAGATGGAAAATTAACTGAAGAACTAGAAAATGTTTTGAAAAGTTTTAATTATAAATATCCAAAACTATTTACAATAGTTGGATATGAAAAAAATAGAGGTTTAGGATTAGCATTAAATTATGGACTTGAACATTGTAAAAATGAATTAGTTGCTAGAATGGATACTGATGATATTTCAAAGGTAGATAGATGTGAAAAGCAAGTAAAATATTTTGAACAACATCCAGAACTTGCAATTGTAGGTTCTAATGTTGATGAATTTAATGGTGAAATTACAAATATTACGGGTCGAAGAGTAGTTCCTAGTTTAAGCGAAGAAATATATAATTTTGCCAAAAAAAGAAGTGCCTTTAATCATCCAGCAGTAATGTATAAAAAGAGCAAAGTATTAGAGTTTAAAGGATATAGTGATTTGAGAAGAAATCAAGATGTTGATCTTTTTGGAAGAATGCTATATGGAGGTTGCAAAGCAGAAAATATTAATGAGTCTTTATTATATTTTCGCTCTGATGATAATTTATCAAAAAGAAGAAAAAGTTGGGAAAATACAAAAAGTTATATAGATACAATAAAAAGATTTTGGAAAATGGGCTATTCGAGTTTTAGTGACTATTTGATTGTTGCTTGTGCTCAAACAGTAATGTTTATCTGTCCATTAAAAGTACAAAATTGGTTATATAAAAAATTTTTGAGAAAATAAGAGGATAAGTAAATGAGTTTAGAACAATCAATTAATTATCAATTGAATAAATATCCAAAAATAAAAAAGGTAATAAAAAGAGTATATCAAAGAACAATGTATACTTTTTCACATAAAATCAAATCAGAAGGTGATATTGTAAAGGTTTCACCAAAAGATTCAAACTACGAGTATTTTTTTGGATATTATGATAAGTCACCTTGGGATATTACAGATAGATATATGCTATGTATGAAAGCAAAAGATACTTGGAGTGATGTATCTCCAAAAGATATAGCAGAAATTATTATAATTGATACAAAAAATGAAAATAAAGTTACAAAATTAGCTGAAACAAAATCTTGGAATGTTCAACAAGGTTGTATGCTTCAATGGTTAGGGTCAGATTTTAAAGACAGAATAATATACAATGATTTTAGAGATGGAAAGTATTGTTCAGTTATTTCAAAACTAGAATTTGAAAAAGATGAAATAAGTGTAAAAGAAGAAAAAATTATTGACATGCCCGTATATTCTGTATCTGCTGATGGATCATTTGCATTAACATTGGATTTTTCAAGACTTTATAGATTAAGACCAGGATATGGATATTATAATGCTCCTGAAATTACTGTCAATGAGAAGTTACCCGATAAACCATGTATTTGGAAAATTGATTTGAAAACAGGAGTAACTAATCCAGTTTTAAAATATACAGATTTTGCTCAATTTAGTCCAAGACATGAAATGCAAGAAGATGGAGTAGAACACAAAGTTAACCATATTATGATTAGCCCCAATGGTAAAAGGTTTATGGTTTTATATCGTTGGTTTGTTGGTCAAAGAAAATACACAAGACTTATAACGTGCAATATAGATGGTAGTGATATGTATTTGTTGAGTGACGATGATATGGTTTCACATTGCTACTGGGAAAATGATGAATATATTTTAGCTTTTGAAAATAAGAAAGATGGTGGTCCAGGATACTATTTAATGAAAGATAAAACACAAGAATATAAACATTTGTGGCCAAATATATCAAATGATGGACATCCAAGCTATTCGCCAGATGGAAAACAGATAGTTATCGATTCATATCCAAGTAGAGTAAGAATACAAGAAATAAAAATTATGGAAGAAAACTCCGAACCTAAAACTATTACAAAGGTATTTTCACCTTTTAAATATGATAATGATACAAGATGTGATTTGCATCCAAGATGGAATAGAAAAGGTGATATGATTTGTTTTGATTCGGTGTTTGAAGGACATAGAGGATTATATATAGTAAAAGTAGGTAAGTAAAAGTATGGATAATTTAGTAAGTGTGATAATTCCGACTCATAATAGAGCCAGTTTGTTGGAAAGAGCGGTAAAAAGTGTAATAAATCAAAGATATTCAAATATAGAGGTAATAGTTGTATCGGATGGCTCTTCAGATTGCACAAGTGAAGAAATGAAAAGAATGGAAAAAAAATATAGTATGGTTAGATTTTTTGAGTATTTTCCAGCAAAAGGGGGAAATTATGCAAGAAACTATGGCATAAAAAAGGCAAAAGGTGAATATATTGCTTTTTTAGATGATGATGATGAGTGGTATAATGATAAAATATTAAAACAAATGGAAATTATGAAAGATGATCCTACCATTGGATTAGTTTATACTGGTACAAATATTATATATGAAAATGAAAAAGTAACATATAATTTTGTTCCTAAACTGTATGGAGATATGAGTAAAAAAATACTTTTAGATAATTATATAGGAACAACATCAACAGTGCTTATAAGAAGGACAATTTTGATGAAAACTGAACTTTTTGATTTGGAATTAAAATCGTTACAAGATTTTGAATTATGGATTAGAGTGTGTCAGTTAACAAAAGTAGGGGTTGTATCTGAACCTTTAGTACATTACTATAACTATACAGGAAATAAACAAGTATCATCATTAACTCAAAAATATAAAGATTCATTTGAGTATATAAATCAAAAACATAGCAATTTATTTAATAAATTAACAGATGAGGAGAAAAAGAAAAAAAAAGAAAATGAATTATTTCTTCTAGGTAATAAAGCGATGAGAAATGGAGATTCAAGAACAGCTAGAAGATATATGTGTGGTATTTTGAAAATTAATTTTAATTTGAAAGCGATTATATACATACTTTTTTCCTTTTTTGGTTTTAAATTTATATTAAAGATGAGAAAAAGAAAAAATTAGATATATATGGAGATAATATGGAAAAAATAAAAATTTTACAAGTTACAGGTTCATTATCTGTTGGTGGAATGGAAAATGTCGCGATGAACATATTTAGATTTATTGATAAAGATAAGTTTGAAATAAATTTTGTTGTCTATGGAGAAAAGAAAGGACAATATGAGCAAGAAGTGATTTCAAATGGTGGAAATGTATATCACATTCCATTTCCACATGAAGGAATATTGAAATATTGTAATTCGCTAAAAAAAATAATGGTTGAAACTGGACCATATGATGTAGTACACTCACATAATTTATTTCCATCTGGACTGGTAATGAAAGTAGCTAAAACTGAAAAAATACCAATAAGAATATCTCATGCACATACTAATAGAAATGATAAAAATATAAGTTTTTATAGAAAAACTTATCAATTTTTTATGAGAAATTTGATGAGAAAAAATTCAACTTATTTCTTTGCTTGTTCACAAAAAGCTGGAAAGTATCTATTTGGAAAGGGTTTTAATGGCAACAAAAACAATGAGTTTATTATGATAAATGGAATTGATTCAGAAAAATTTAATATTTCACAAGATAAAGTGAAAATATTAAAAAAAGAGTTTAATATTCAAAATGAAAAAGTAGTAGGACATGTTGGAAGATTTATTGAAGTAAAAAATCATAAATTTTTAATTAATGTTTTTGAAAAAATGCTAAAACAAAATACAAAATTAAAATTGTTATTGATTGGAGATGGACCTCTTTTAAATACAATCAAAAAAGAAGTTAATGATAAAAATATAGAAAATAATGTGATATTTGCAGGTACGAGAAACAATATTCCAGAATTGTTATCAATAATGGATGCGTTTGTCTTACCGTCAAAATATGAAGGAGTTAGTATTTCTTTGGTTGAAGCACAAGCAGCAGGGATACCATTTGTTGTTTCTGAAAGTGCATATTCTGATGAATCAAAAATCACTGGATATGGAATATCACTAAATTTAGATGAAAGCTTTGACATGTGGGAAAAAGAGATATTTAAACAAATAGAAAGAGGAAAATTAAAAAACTCACAAGAAATTATAGAAAATAAAGGATATGACATTAAAAAAATTGTTAAATATCTTGAAAACACATATTATTCAAAGAAGGAAGTGTAAGTATGGAAAAAGATAATTTTGTAAAAAAAATCACAAAAAAAGTATTTGGTTGTTTTGCAGAGTTTGCACCAGAAACTGCAACAAAAATTTTATTTAAAAAATATTTGGGATATAGTCTTGATATGAAAAATCCACAAACTCTAAATGAAAAATTACAGTATTTAAAATTGCGTACATACAGAAAGAATCCTCTAGTTACACAATGTGCTGACAAATATGAAGTAAGAAAATATGTTGAACAATGTGGATGTGAGAAAAATTTAATTAATTTGTTAGGCGTCTGGGACAATGCAAATAATATTGATTTTGATAAATTACCAAATAAGTTTGTTTTAAAGTGTAATCATGGTAGTGGAACAAATATTATTTGCACAGACAAAAGTAAACTTGACATAGATGAGAGTAGAAAAAATTTGAATGGATGGTTGAAAGAGAGTTTTGGTAAACAAAGAGTGGAAATGAGTTATTCTGAAATAAAAAGAAAAATAATTGCTGAAGAATATATAGAAACAAAGGATAAAAAACCACCAAAGGATTATAAGATATTTTGTTCATATGGTGAACCAAAATTTCTTTTTGTAGCAAGCGATAGATATAACAATCAAACCAAATTTGATTATTTTACTATTGATTGGATGTGGATACCTGTAAAAAATGGGCATCCAAATGCTGAAAAAGACACTATATTAAAACCTGATGGGTTTGATGAAATGCTTGAATGTGCAAAAAAATTATCAAAACCATTTCCACTTGTTAGAGTTGATTTTTATTATGAAAATAATAAGGTGTTATTTGGTGAACTGACATTTTTACATTTTGGTGGATTAACTCCATTTGATCCAAAATCATTTGACTTGAAATTTGGTAAAATGATAGACAATGACATAACACAAGGTATTAAATTATGATTAAGAAAGGATATTAAAATGATATCAAAAAGAAATTTATTTATTTTTCTCATAACTTTTACTTTTTTCATATTTTCAATAATTATAGGAGTAAATATATTATATGCATTAAGCCTGTCACTTGTATTATTTACTATTATGGTATATTTTGGAACAATAGGAAAAGACTTTTCAATAGTTTTTTTCTTAATTTCGCAATTTTTCTTTTTAATGGGGTGCGAATTTACTGAAAAGTATTTTGGAATAAAACTTATTAGAGATTCAAGCATGCAAGCTAATGAACATTATCAAATTGTAATTTTTTTATCTTTAGTAAGTTTAATTATTGGATATAGAATCAAATTAAGTAAAAAAACGAATGTGTTTGAAAATATTAGTATTGATGAAAACTCTGAAAAAAAATCAGTAAGAAGTGTTTCTAAGAATATATTTTATTTAACATTTTTTTTCTATTTAATGCCATTAGTAGAAAAAATCATTTTTCTTCAAGACAATTCGTATTATGATAGTTATGTAGATTATTATTCTAGACTACCATCGATAATCTTTTATATAGGAAATATTTGTCCAGTAGCATTTTCTGTTTTTATAGCAACATTTCCTACCAAAAAGGAATCTAAGTTAGTGCTTATAATGTTTACAATATATTCAATCTTGTACTTATTTACGGGGAAAAGATTTATGACAATATCTTCTTTAATACTTATTTTAACATATTTTTTAATAAGAAATGAAACGGACAAGAAGTCAGGTATAGTATGGATAAGTAAAAAAAGTATTGCAGTTGTAATTTTTTTAATACCAATTTTAGCAATAATGTTATCCGCTATATCTATAATAAGAGTTGGAGCTAAAATAGATTCTAGTACGACATCTGGTAAATTAATTTATAATTTAATGACTTCAGTTGGAGATGCTGATAAAGTTATTAAATATGGATACGACTATAAAGACAAAATTCCTCAAGGACATATATATAGCTTAGGAAATATAATTGATTATGTTAGAACTAGTAAGTTATTTGAAATCATAACTGGAGAAGATTTAAAAGTTGGTCAAACGGCAGATTATGCAATGAATGGTAATAATTTTGCTTATACTCTTTCATATTTAGTGTATCCAAACAAGTATCTTACTGGACATGGGTTAGGTTCTTGTTATATAGCTGAACTATATCAAGATGTAGGATACATAGGTGTAATTATAGGAAGTTTCTTGCTAGGCATTTTTTTGAGTAATCTTTTTTCAATTACTTCGAATTCAATTTGGAAAAATGCAATAATTTTTTATGCATATAAGTGGATAATGCTTGCTCCAAGAGGTAGTTATGATGTAGCATTTAGGGAAATATTAAGTATCTCCTTTTTAACATATATTGTTTTTATTTTTTTGGTAGCGAAGGCAAAAAAGAAAAATATGAAGAAAATAGGTGTATATAATGAAAAAACATAAACTTAATAAATATTTCAAAGCAACAGGAATGTATACAGTTGGGAGTGTTTTTAATAAAGCTATATCATTACTTTTATTGCCAATATTTACAAGATTATTGAGTACATCTTCGTATGGAATAGTTAGTACATATACATCATGGGTTAATGTAGTAACAATTATAGTTGGGGCACAATTAAACTTAACAATTAGACCTGCAATGACAGATTACAAAAAAGATATCAATAAATACATTTTTTCAATTAATTTATTGTCATTCTTTATATTTATATTTTTGTTAATTGTGTTATCAATAATTACAAAGATATTCTTTTCAGACATAATATTAATATTAACTATTTTTGGTCTAATACAGTCTTTTTTTACTTCAATAATTAATGTTGAGTTACAAAAACAAATGATGCAACTTGAATATATGAAAAGAACTTTATTATTAGCATTACCAAATTTAATTGCTGCTCTATTAGGCATAATATACATAGTTTTAATACCTTCAATAGATTATATGGGAAGGATTATTACAATGGTTGCAGTGTATATTATAATTGGAGGATATTATTTTGCAAAATATTTTAAAATTGGAAAAATAAAAAAAATAAGTAGTTATTGGAAATATGCTATTGCTTTTTCGGGACCGTTGATATTTCATGGCATAGCTAGTGTATTGTTGAATAATATTGATAGAACAATGATAACAATGTTCAATAACACATCTGAAACGGGTTTATATAGTGTAGCATATACAATGGGAATGGCACTTATAGCAGTTACATCTGCTATGGAGTCTGTATGGATACCATGGTTTACAAAAAAAATTGAATCAAATCAAATTAAAAAAATTAATGATGTTGGGAAAATATATGTTATTATTGGAAGTCTAGTATGTATAATTTTAATGTTACTTATGCCAGAAGTTTTAAAAATATTTGCGGATAAGGAATATTGGGATGCTATATATATTTTACCACCAATAATGTTGTCATCATATATGGTTTTCTTATTTACAATTTCTGCAAATATAGAGTATTATTACAAGTCAACAAAGTTTGTGGCATTGAATACTATTATTGCTACAATAATAAATATAATATTAAATGTTTTTTTTATACCGAAATTTGGTGCTTTAGCTGCTGCATATACAACATTAATTTCTTATCTAATTTCTTTTGTATTACATTTTAAATATGCAAATAATTTAAATAAAAGTATGCTTCCATTCAAAACATACATAAAGCCTATTACTGCAGTTTCAATTAGTACGATATTTACATATTTATTTATAAATAACATAATTTTAAGATGGGGAATTTCAATTGTTATTATTATTATTTTGTTAGTTGTATTAAAAATGAGAAAAGACTTTTTTGTTAATATATTAAAAGAGGAATAACACCACGGAGGAGATAAAAATATGAAAATTCGAGAAAGTAATTATGATTTATTGAGAATTTTAGCATGTATTGCTGTAATTGGAATTCATGCAAGTGCAACTTATATAAATATGCTATATGATAATGATTTTTTAGGGGGGGTGGACAATAATGTTTTTATTACTATACTTCTTAACTCTCTAACAAGATTTGCAGTTCCTTGTTTTGTAATGTTATCTGGAGCTTTTATATTATATAATAAAAAAATATGGATTATTGTTTTTTTTACAAAAAAACAATAAAGAAAATATTCCTTCCTACAATATTATTTAGTTTTATTTATTTTTTGTTTGGCATTTTTTTAGATTATGGATTCAGCAATATATTTAGTCATATTATTGATTTAATTTGTGGTATTCCAACAGGATTCTTTTGGTATTTATGGATGATTATGGGCTTATATTTAATGGTACCATTTATTATTAGACTGATAAATTGTGTAGGTGAAAAAACACTTATAAGATTTGTTTTATTTTATTTTTTATTGGCGATTCCTGTTGGCATGACAACAAAATATAAGGTATATTATGCTATAGGTCAATCATTTAATTATTTAGGATATTTTATTTTAGGATACATACTAAGAAAAAATTCTATTAATAAAAAAAATAATATAAAAGGTTTGAGTTTTATTATGATTGGATTAGTTATTGCAACTTTAAATGCAGTGATTAGATATAAAATTTATATAAATTATCATGTAAGCGAAGAACAACTTACTGGAGGTTTTATAAATCTTTCTAGTAATTTTAATCCGCTAAACGTAATATATTCTTTATTAGTATTTGTAGGATTTTCATATATAGATACCAAAAAAGATTATTCTAAAATATCAAATTTAACGTTCTATATTTTCCTATTTCACTTTATGTTTTTAACTTTACTAGAAAAGCTAATTTTGAAATATGAATTAATACAAAATAATTTAGCCATATTTTGTGTAGAAATAATATTAACATTTTTATTATCAACTCTGATTAGCTATATTTACATGTGCATAAAAAAATATATAGAAAAAAAATATGCAATTAGTGAGTTGATAGCAAACAAAATAATAGTAGAATTAAGAAAATTATTAAAAATAGAAAAAGGTGTGAATAATGAATAAACAAACTTTCAATTGGATTACTTTCTTAAGAGCTATAGCTTGTATTTGTGTTGTAATGATTCATGTTATAGATGGCTGTAACTCTATCAATCCAATTCCTGAATATTCGTGCAGATTTATTTTTGACGAAGTTATATTACAAATATTTATTCAATGGGCTGTTCCAGTATTCATAATGATTTCTGGTGCTTTATTATTGAATCCAAATAAAGAAATTACAATGAAAAAAATATTTAAATACATTCTAAGAATGTTGCTAATTTTAGTTACTTTTGGATTAATGTATTGTTTTCTTGAAAACATAGTTAGTATTAAAGATGGCAATATTGTTGAAATAATAATAAAATCTATTACTAATTTGTTACAAGGGAAATCATGGGGTGTTATGTGGTATATATATATGCTAATAGGGTTATATGCTATTACTCCAATACTAAGAGCATTTATAAAAGATACAAAAGATGAAGAATTAAAGATAGTAATTGTTTTATTGTTTATATGTAGTGTAATTATTCCTACAATAAACGGAATATTTAATATAAACATCACTACTTTTTATTTAGAAGAATTTAAATATATAACATTATATTTACTTGGATATGTTTTAGCGTATAAGAAATTATTTAAGGAGAAAACCCTATATATTCTAGGGGGGGTAAGCATGGTAATATATTTACTTTTTTGCTATTTTAATATATTCCACTATAAATTTGACATGTTTATGATATTTATATCAATGGCTATTTTCTTACATTTTTCAAATCATTTGAATAATATTAGAATTAATCTAATTATTGAAAAAATATCTAAAAATAGCTTTGGAATATATATTATTCATGATTTTTGGGTAAATGTTTTATATAAAATTTTTCATTTTTATCCTAGCAATTTCCCAGTAGTGATAGGAGAATTTATGTTATTATTTATTGTATTTGTTTTAGCTTATATTTCAATAGAAATAATAAAAAGAATTCCGCTAATAAATAAAATAATATCATAATATATTAAAAGAAAGGAACAAATATGAACGGAAAAAGGATTTTAATAACAGGAACGGCAGGATTTATAGGCTCAAATCTTGCAAAAAGAATATTACAAGAAAACAAAGAAGTCAAAATAATTGGTTATGATAATGTAAATGATTATTATGATACTAGAATAAAAGATGCAAGATTGGAAGAACTAAACAAGTTTGAGCGTTTTACTTTTATTAAAGGTAATCTTGCTGATAAAGAAAAAATAAATGAAATATTTAATAAATATAAACCAGATATTGTTGTAAATTTAGCAGCACAAGCAGGTGTTAGATATTCAATATCTAATCCTGATGCATATATAGAAGCAAATTTAATTGGATTTTATAATATATTGGAAGCTTGCAGACATAGTTATGATAATGGGGAAAAAGGTGTAGAACATTTAGTATATGCCTCATCATCATCAGTTTATGGCGGAAATAAAAAAGTACCATTTTCAACTGATGATAAAGTAGATAATCCAGTATCATTATATGCTGCCACAAAAAAGTCAAATGAACTAATGACCCATTGTTATAGCAAATTATATAATATACCATCGACAGGACTAAGATTTTTTACAGTATATGGACCTGCTGGAAGACCTGATATGGCTTATTTTGGATTTACAAATAAACTTATTAAAGGTGAAAAAATAAAAATTTTTAACTATGGAAATTGTAAAAGAGATTTTACATATATAGATGATATTGTTGAGGGGATTATTAGAGTAATGAAAAAAGCTCCTGATAAAAAAATAGGGGAAGATGGATTACCACTTGCTCCATACAAAATATATAATATAGGAAATGGGCATCCCGAAAATTTATTAGATTTTGTACAAATATTGCAAGAAGAATTAATAAGAGCAGGAGTATTACCAAAAGATTACGATTTTGAAGCACATAAAGAATTAGTACCGATGCAAGCTGGTGATGTACCGATTACTTATGCAGATACATTTGAATTAGAAAAAGATTTTGAATATAAACCAACAACAGATTTAAGAACAGGGCTTCGTAAATTTGCTGAATGGTATAAAGAGTTTTATAACATATAAGATGATGAAGGAGTGATATAAATATGAAAATAGCAGTAGCAGGAACAGGGTATGTTGGATTATCTTTAGCAACATTACTTAGTCAAAAAAATGAGGTAGTAGCACTAGATGTTATTCCTGAAAAGGTGGAAATGATAAATAATCGTATTTCACCAATTGAAGATAAAGAAATTGAGGAGTATTTTAAAACAAAAAAATTAAATTTGAAAGCAACTTTAGATTATAAAGAAGCTTTTGAAGGAGCAAAGTTTGTTATAATTAGTACTCCAACAAATTATGATGATGAAAAGAATTACTTTGATACTTCTAGTGTAGAAGATATAATTCAAAAAGTAAAAGGAATGAATATAGATACAACAATGGTTGTTAAGTCTACAATACCAGTTGGATTCATAGATGCAATGAAAGAAAAATATGGAATAGATAATATAATGTTTAGTCCAGAATTTTTAAGAGAAGGACATGCTTTATATGATAATCTATATCCATCAAGAATTGTTGTAGGAGAAAAATCTAAAAGAGCAGAAGAATTTGCAAATCTTTTAAAAGAATCATGCTTAAAAGATAATGTAGAAATTAAGTTTATGAATTCAACAGAAGCAGAAGCTGTTAAATTATTTGCAAATACATATTTAGCTTTAAGAGTTGCATATTTTAATGAATTAGACACATATGCAGAACTTAAAGGACTTAATACAAAAGACATTATAGATGGAGTGTGCTTAGACCCAAGAATTGGTACACACTACAATAATCCATCATTTGGATATGGAGGGTATTGTTTACCAAAAGATACAAAGCAATTAAAAGCAAATTACAAAGATGTTCCAGAAAATTTAATTAGTGCTATTGTTCAAAGCAATACTACAAGAAAAGACCACATTGCAGATGTTATTATAGCTAAAAAACCAAGCATTGTAGGAATTTATAGATTAACAATGAAAAGTGGCTCTGACAATTTTAGGTCAAGTGCAATACAGGGTATAATGAAAAGAATAAAGGCTAAGGGTATAGAAGTTGTAGTATATGAGCCAACATTAAAAGATGATGAATTCTTTAATAGCAAAGTTATAAGAGATATAGAAGAGTTTAAAAAACTTTCTGATATTATAGTTGCAAATAGAATGAATACTGATTTAGAAGATGTAAAAGAAAAAGTATACACAAGAGATTTATTCGCAAGAGATTAATAAAAAATAGAATTTATAGAGTTGTGTTAAAAAGCACAACTCTATTTTTGTCGAAAACAGGCGAACGAATTTTCTTGTAAATTTAATATAAATATGATAAAAAATAAATATATATGCAATAATTGATAATTCAATCCTCCTTTTAGTATAATTGTACAAAGCAATAAAGCTTTAGTTAATTATATTAGAAGGAGGATTTAAATTTGAAGAAAAGCTGTGGAAGTATATGATTAAAACCAAAATATTTTTTACAAAAACTATTGCAAATATATTGTTAAAACATATATAATATTTGAAGAATATGCCAAAATAATTTACAAAAGAAGGGGAGAAAAAATGGAAGAATTAGATCTAAAAGAATTGTTTCTAATTTTTTGGAACAGAAAATTAGAAATCTTACTTATTACAATTATTGCAGTAATAGTTGGAGTTTTATATTCATATTTTTATTTAACACCTGTTTATAAAGCATCTACTACATTAATATTAGCACAAAGCTCTAAAACAGTAGATAAAACAGGAGATAGTTCAATTACTCAAACAGATTTAACTTTAAATTCTAAATTAGTTTCAACATATAGCGAAATAATGAAAAGAAAATCAGTATTAAGTAAGGTTATTAGCAACCTAGGTATGTCTGAAAAAGATATGGATTCAATTAAGAAAAATGTTTCTGTAAAGGCTGTATCAGACACAGAACTTATAGAGATAACAGTAAAAAACGAGGATCCAGAAAAAGCTGCTTTAATTGCAAACGAAATTGCAAAAGTATTTAGTGAAAAAGTAGTAGAAATTTATAATATAAGCAATATATATGTTTTGGATAGAGCAGAAGCAAGTGATATTCCATGCAATATAAATCATGCAAAAGATCTTGTTATATTTGCATTTATAGGACTAGTTATTTCTGTTATTGTTTGCCTAATTTCAAATATGTTAGACACAACAATAAAAACAGAAGAAGATGTAGAAAAGGCTACCGGATTAATGGTTTTAACCTCTATACCAGACTATAATATAGAAAACAGCAGAAAAGGAGGTAGAAGATAATGAAAAGAGAATTAATAGTTCAAAGAAGTCCAAAATCTCCTGTCGCAGAGGTTTTTAGAACACTAAGAACAAATATACAATTTATGAATTCACAAAAGGATTTAAAAACATTATTAGTAACATCTACAATGCCAGGTGAAGGTAAAAGCTGGGTTTCTTCTAACTTAGCAATAACATTTGCACAAGCAGGGAAAAGAGTTGCATTAGTTGATGCAGATATGAGAAAAGGAAGATTACATACAATGTTCCAAGTAGAAAACATTCCAGGATTATCAAATTATTTATCTGGAATAGATGAGATAGGAGCATCAAACAAAGAAGGAATTATTCACTATGTAAAGCCAACACCTGTAGATAATTTGTTCTTAATAACTTGTGGTAACGTTCCACCAAATCCATCTGAATTATTAGCATCAGAAAAAACTTTAGCTATGATAGATAAACTAAAAGACATTTTCGATATTGTAATATTAGATGGAACACCAGGACTAATTGTTACAGATGCATTAATACTTTCTAGATTAGTGGATAGCACTATAATTGTAACATCACATAAGTCAACCAAAAAAGACAATTTGGCAAAGGTAAAAAAAGATATAGAAAATGTTGGAGGAAAAATAGCAGGTGTGGTTATTAATAAAGTACCAGTAAATGCTGCAAAATATGAGTCTAGCTATTATTATGGCTCAACAGCAATATCAAATACTCCAAGAAAAAAAGAACCAGAAAGAGAATTTTATACAAATGATTCTTCAAGAATAACAAAAGCTAAAAAAGAGGATATATTGAATCAATTAGATGAATTTTTAAAAGATAAATAATAGGAGAAAGATATGATAGACGTACATTCACACATAATTCCAAATGTAGATGATGGTTCTTCAAGTGTAAATGAAACTTTTAAAATGATAGAAGAAGCAAGAAAAATAGGATTTACAGATATAATATTAACATCACATTTTTTGTTAAACAGTTATGAGACTAATTCAAAAGAATTAGTCTTTTGGAAAGAAAAGCTACAAGAAGTTTTAGATAAAAAAGAAATTGATGTAAAATTACATTCAGGAATGGAAATTTATATATCAAGCCAAATGGAAGAACTTATAAAAAAGAAAAAACTATTAACATTGGCTAATAGCAGATATATGTTAATAGAATTGCCACTTAGCTCAACAGTAAAGAACTTAGATTATGTGTTGTATTTTTTAGAAAGTATTTCTATTAAACCAATAATTGCTCATCCAGAAAGATATAAATGTGTTCAAGAAAATCCGGAACTAGTAGAAGAGTATATTAACAAAGGTGCATTAATACAATGTAATTATGCTAGTATATTAGGTTTATATGGAGATAAAGCTAAAAAAACAGTAAAAAAACTGCTAAAAAATAATTTGGTAGACTTCTTAGGAAGTGACTGCCATAAGCCAAATCAAATATATTTACTTGTACCAGAGGCCATAAAAAAAATAAAAAAATTGATAGGGGATTCAAGATTTGAAAAGATATCTAATTTGAATCCACAAAGAATTTTAAAGAATGAGGAATGGGAATATGATGAGAAAAACTAAAATAGTGTGTACCTTAGGACCAGCTACAGATGATCCAGAAGTTTTAAAAGCTCTTATGAATGCAGGGATGAATGTGGGAAGAATAAACTTTTCGCATGGAAATTATCAAGACCAAGAAGAAAGAATTAATGTGTTTAAATGGATTAGAGGAGAACTAGGATTACCGATTCCTCTTCTACTAGATACACAAGGCCCAGAAATAAGAATAGGAAAATTTAAAGACGACAAAAAAGTTTTATTAGAAAAAGGAGCTACATTTACATTATTAAATGCAGATGAATTGGGAGACGAAACAAAAGTATCTATAACATACAAAGAATTATATAAAGATGTATCTGTAGGAAAAACTATTTTAATTAATGATGGAACAATAGAATTAAAAGTAAAAGAAATAGCAGATAAAGATATAGTTTGTGAAGTTATACAAGGTGGATACTTAACTAACAGAAAAAGTATTAATGTTCCAGATTTAATTTTAAATTTGCCAAGCATAACAGAAAAAGATATAGCAGATATAAAATATGGAATAACAGCAGGATTTGATTATATAGCCGCTTCTTTTGTAAGAAAACCAGAAGATGTTCTTGCAATTAAAGAAGTTTTAAAACAAAACAATGGAGAACATATAAAAGTTATATCTAAAATAGAAAATAGAGAAGGAATAGATAATTTTGATAAAATATTAGAAGTTTCAGATGGAATAATGGTAGCAAGAGGAGATTTAGGTGTGGAAATACCTATGGAACAAGTTCCAATATATCAAAAACAATTTATTAAGAAAACATATAAGCAAGGAAAACCAGTTATAACAGCAACTCAAATGCTAGAATCTATGATAACAAATTCAAAACCAACAAGGGCAGAGGTTAGTGATATAGCAAATGCAATATATGATGGAAGTAGTGCAATAATGCTATCTGGAGAAACTGCAACAGGGGCTTATCCTGTAGAGTGCGTTAAAACAATGAATAAAGTTGCTTTAACAATAGAAAATTCTTTAAAATACTGGAAAAGATTTAAAAATAGAGATTATAATTTAGAAGACTTAGATTATAAATTTAATATGAACTTTTCTGTATGTACATTAGCAGCAAATATTGAAGCAAAAGCAATTATAGCATATACAAATACGGGAGATACTTCAAGAATGTTATCAAGTTTTGGACCAGAATGCCCAATATTTGCAATAACAGAAAATGAAGCAACATATAGACAACTAGGTGCAGCATGGAATATTACACCTAAACTTTTCCCTCATCAAGATAGTATAGACAAATTAGTTTATTTAGGCATAGACACATTAAAAAAAGAAGGCTTTTTACAAAAAGGAGATAAAGTAGTAATTGCAGGCGGAGCAAAAGTGGTTACAGACTTATCTGATACAGAAGCTGATATAAATACTGTAATGGGTGGAATAGTACAAATATAAAGTATAAAGATGGAGAAAGAAATGTTGAAAAAAAGAATTATTTTAATTTTATTATTAATTAGTTTAATTACAAATGCTGGAGTGTTTGCAACAGATATAGATACAGATGATAATACAACCACAGGAGAAATTGTATCACCGCCAACAGAAAATACTGCCGGAGACAATACAGAGCAAGAACCTGAACAAGAACCTGAAAAGGAACCAGAAAAAGAAGAAGAGCCAAAACAAGAAGAACCAACTACAAATAATAACTCTAGCACAACAACTCCAGAAAGAAATAACAGCCCAAGCTATGAATCACAAACTACAAATAATAAAACAAAATCAGAAAATGCTAACTTAAGGAGCTTGGCTTTAGAAGGAACAGATTTGGCACCAGAATTTAAAGCTAGTATTACATCATATACAGCAATTGTAGGATTAGATGTAGAGAATATTAAAGTAACAGCAGAACCGGAAGATTCTGAAGCAACAGTAACTGTTAAAGGAAACAAAGGACTAGAAGAAGGCGAAAATACTATAACAGTTGTTGTAGAAGCAGAAGCAGGTAATACAAAAACATATACAATTAATGTTACAAGAACTTTGAACGAAGAAGCCATGAATACTAGGTTAAAATCATTAATAGTTCAAGGATTTAATATATATCCATCTTTTCAAAGCAATATCTATAATTATAATATAAATGTAAGTGAAGAAATATCAAAACTAGATGTATCTGCTGAAACTGAGAATGAAAAAGCTACGTTTGTAATAGAGGGAAATGAAGACTTAAAACAAGGAGATAATTTAGTTAAGATCATAGTAACAGCAGAAGATGGAGTAACAACTGGAGAATATAAAATAAATGTATTTATAAATTCAAATGTTGTAAAAGCACAAACAGAAAATAAATTACCAGCACTAATTTTATTAGGTGTTCTAACTGCTGCAGCAATTATTATAGCTGGAATGCTAATTAAAAAACATAAAAATTAATAATATATTCCGAAGCACTTAGAAGAAAAAACTTCTAAGTGTTTTTTTCACGTTTTTAGGTCAGTAATCATAAGATATATATATACTGTAAAAGGAGGAATAGATAATGTATAGAAATTATACGCAATGCAGAGCTTGTGGTTGTAATAATATGAACAGCAATCAACAAGATTTAATAGATGATACTTGTGATTATGTTCAAAATACTATGGCTTTACAAGAAGATAACTGCGAATGTGGATTTGATGAAGAAGATAATGTGTTTCCTACAAATCCAATGTTTGCTCAAAGTTATGTACCATGGCAAACAATGGATAGAACTTTTTTGCCTTCTGTAGGTTTAAAAATGGGAACAATATTTCCAGAACTAGTAAGTCCATATATGCCAGGACAATCAATGGAAGAAATTGAGTTTATTAGAAATGCAAATATAATAGGAAAGGGGTGTAACAAATGATAGACTGTAAAGAATGCGAAAAAGAAGAAACAAGAAAAGAATGCAACGGAAGAGATATGCGAAGACAAGAAATGATTGACCAAATTAAAAGTTTAGATTTTGCAATAATAGAACTTGGACTATATTTGGATACACACCCAGATGACCAAAGAGCTATTTGTATGCATAGAGAATATTGTAAGCAAACAAAAGATTTAAAAGACAAATATCAAAAAATGTATGGGCCACTTACTATTTTTTACCCATGTAATAAATGGAGATGGTTAGAACAACCATGGCCTTGGGAAAGGGGGAATTATTAATGTGGACCTATAATAAAGTTTTAGAATACCCAATTAATATAAAATGTCCAAATCCTCGTTTAGCAAAATTTATAATATCTCAATATGGGGGACCAGATGGAGAACTTGCAGCTTCACTTAGATATTTATCTCAAAGGTTTGGAATGCCAGATCAAAAATCTAAAGCTATATTAAACGATATACGGAACTGAAGAACTTGCTCACCTTGAAATGGTAGGAACAATCGTTCATCAACTAACAGATGGATGCTCAGCAGAAGAATTAGAAAAAGCAGGACTTGGAGCATATTACACTGATCATGGAGTTGGAGTATATCCACAAGCTGCTGCTGGATTTCCATTTACTGCTTCTGTATTAGCTGTAAAAGGCGACCCAATTGCAGATTTACAAGAAGATTTAGCTGCAGAACAAAAAGCAAGAGCAACTTATGAAAAGTTAATTGATTTATGTAAAGATGACCAAGACGTATTAGATCCGCTTCGCTTTTTAAGAGAGAGAGAAGTGGTGCATTTCCAAAGATTTGGAGAAGCATTAAGAGGAGTACAAGACAAACTAGCAGAACGAAAATTTTATATGAATAATCAAATGAATTGTAGATAAAAAGAACAAAGCACTAGGCTATTCTAGTGCTTTTAATTTTATAAATTGTGTAACATACTATCTTTTAGATTCCATAATTCTTGAGACAAATCTACATAGTATTTATGAGGGTTTTTCATACGTTTTACTTCATTCCATAAAGTATTTAGTTCAGCTTTTGCATTTTCTGCAATTTCTTTTAAAGCTGGAGAAGTGTATACTAAAATACCATTATCAAAAATTTTTTCTTGTAAAGGTCTAATAGTGTAATTTGTTAAAGTTTTCTTTTTCCAAGTTGCTGTTTGATCAAAAATTGTATAATTATCTTCTGGAATAATTTCGTCATGTAAAGCGATAACGTCTGCAAGGGCCTTGTTGGTTTTTTTATCATAAAATCTATATGTCTTTTTAAAACCAGGGTTAGTAATTTTTATAGTGTTATTTGAAACTTTAATTTTAGGAATTATTCTTCCTTCTTTTTCTATAGCACTTAATTTATATACTCCACCAAAAACAGGATTACTTTTAGCTGTAATTAAATTTTCTCCAACACCAAAAGAATCTAGTTTAGCGCCTTCATCTATTATAGATGTAATAACATATTCGTCTAAAGAGTTAGTACCACATATTTTGCAATCTTTATAACCAGCATTATCTAATGTTACTCTTAACTTTTTAGATATGTAAGATAAGTCACCACTATCAATTCTTACAGCTTTTGGCCTGTATCCCATAGGAGTTAGAACTTCGTCAAATACTTTTATTGCATTATTAATTCCAGAGCCTAATGAATCATAAGTATCAATTAGTAAAGTGCAATCATCTGGATAGTTTTCTGCATAAGCTTTAAATGCCTCATATTCAGAGTCAAAACTTTGTATAAAACTGTGTGCCATAGTTCCACTTGCAGGTACATTGTATTTTTGAGCTGTAAGAGTGCAAGAAGTCCCAACACAGCCACCAATTATTGCTGCTCTTGCTCCATAAACTGCAGCATCAATACTATGTGCTCTACGAGCTCCAAATTCCATTACAGGACGTCCTTTTGCTGCACTAACTATTCTACTTGCTTTTGTTGCAATTAAGCTCTGATGGTTAATTAAAAGCAATAGCATTGTCTCTAAAAGCTGAGCTTCTATTAAAGGAGCTTTTACTGTAATTAAAGGTTCGGTAGGGAAGACAACAGTGCCTTCTGGAACAGCCCAAATATCTCCACTAAATTTGAAATTTTTTAAGTAATTTAAAAATTCATCAGAGAATTTATTTGTACTTTTTAAATAAATAATATCTTCTTCATCAAAATGTAGATTTTGAATATATTCAATTATTTGCTCTAGACCAGCAAATATAACATAACCACCGCCATCAGGAATTTCTCTAAAGAACACATCGAAATATGCATTAACATTATTCATGCTTTTAGCTAAATATCCATTTGACATTGTAAATTCATAAAAATCTGTAACTAATTCTAATTTTCTATTATCCATAACGCACCTCTTAAATATATTTTCTTTGCAAATCACAATTATTATAACACAAATGTCAAGAAAAAAAGAAATCCCCCTGTTTTTTTATAAAACAAGGGGGAGAAAGTTAATCCAGCGTGAATGTTATTCCCATAATAGGCTGATCAATTTCACGGAGCTCATCCCAAGATGTACAGAGCTTCGAAAGTTTGTAGGGCCACTTCTTAAAATCAAAAGATTTCATCTCATCCGAAGATAAGGTGTAAGAATTGCCATTGCTCTTCTTAAAGAAGAAGGATACAAGAACTTCTTCTTCCTTGTAATTCTTAGTGACAAAATCCGATATTTCACGGAGCTCGTCATCTGAACGAGTTATGAAGAAGGTAAGGACAAAATCCTTTTCTGCACCATTTTTTCCTTCTCTGCCAAAGCAAAGGGAAGCCGGAATTTTTGCAGCTCCTAATCTTAAAAGCTGCTGAGAAACGAACTGTCTGTTGTAAGACATTATGTTTCTCTCCTTTCGTTATAAATTTTTTTGTATAATAGGGTATTACCTAATACATATTAATTATAACACTTTTTTACAATTTAGTCAATTTACATAAAGCAGGCCTGTTCTTAAATATTAAATATCACAAACTATTTACTAAAACCTGTATGTGTAACTCTATCTTTTAATTCTGCAAGTTTTGCTGAATTCCATCTAGATGTTGTACCAACTAAATATCCCGTAATTCTTTGAATTGTATCTATATCATCACTACCACATTGAGGACATTTAGATAAGTTTGCATCAGCATTTTCAAATCCACATTGCATACATCTAGAACGAGTATGGTTTATAGAACCATAACCCATATTGTATTTATCCATTAAATTTACAACCGCTTCTACTGTTCCAGGATTATGTGTTGCATCTCCATCTAATTCTATATAGAATATATGTCCTGCTGGTGTTAAGGCATGATAAGGTGCTTCTATTTTTGCTTTGTGTTCAGCCGTACATTTATACCATACTGGAACATGGTTACTATTTGTATAGTAATCTCTATCTGTAATTCCAGGGATTATACCAAATTCTTTTTTATCCATTCTTGTAAATCTTCCAGATAAACCTTCGGCCGGTGTTCCAAGTAAAGAATAGTTTAAGTCATATTTATCAGAAAACTCATCACATAATTCGCTAAGTTTAGATATTATTTCTATACCTAATTCTTGAGATTTTTCAGATTCTCCATGATGTTTACCAGTTAAGGCAATTAAACATTCTGCAAGTCCTATAAATCCAATACTTAATGTTCCATGTTTTAGTACAGGTTCTACGGAGTCATTAGGTTTTAAGTTTTCACTACCTTGCCACATTCCAGACATTAAAAGTGGAAATTGTTTTGCAACAGCAGTACATTGAAATTTATATCTTTCATATAATTGAGTAGCTGCAATTCTTGCATAATCTTCTAACTTATTCATAAATATTTTCTTAACAGTTTTGTTATAAGTGCTTGTCATATTCTTTTCACTGTTTATACCTAAGTCGAATTTTAATCCTAATTTTTCTTGTGCTTCATAAGCAGATTCAATAGCAAGTTTAGGCAAGTTAAGAGTAGTAAATGATAAATTTCCTCTTCCTACAGAAGTTTTTTCACCATGTCTATCTGCAAATACTCTTGTTCTACATCCCATAGTTGCACATTCATAGTAATATCTGTTTGGATCGTCTTCTTTCCATTTTTCATGTTGATTAAATGTTGCATCTAGGTTTATAAAGTTAGGGAAAAATCTTCTTGCAGTAACTTTACATGCATATTGATATAGATCATAGTTTTTATCTTGTGGTAAATAATTTACCCCTCTTTTTTTCTTCCAAATTTGAATAGGGAAGATAGCTGTTTCACCATTTCCAACACCTTCGTAAGTAGAAGTTAACATTTCTCTTATTACACATCTACCTTCTGCAGAAGTATCTGTTCCATAGTTTATAGAGCTAAATACAACTTGATTTCCACCTCTTGAATGAATTGTATTCATATTATGAATAAATGCTTCCATTGATTGATGAACTCTGTCTACTGTGTTGTTAATAGCAACTTGAATAATTCTTTTTTCACCTTCTAAACCAGTTAAATCTTTCTTTATATAATCTTCTACTTGGTATTCATATAAATTAGAAAAGTCCTTGCCAAAAGCATTTTCTAATTTTTTAATTTCTTCTACAAATGTTGACTTAACATAAGGAGCAAGGTAGTAGTCAAATGCAGGGATTGCTTGTCCACCATGCATTTCGTTTTGAATTGTTTCCATAGAAATACAACCAATTATACTTGCCGTTTCAATTCTTTTAGCAGGTCTAGAACTTCCGTGCCCAGCTCTAAATCCATTTTTTAATATTTTGTCTAATGGATGTTGTAAACATGTTAAACTTTTTGTAGGGTAGTAGTCTTTATCATGAATATGTATATATCCTTCTTGTGAGGCTTTTCTAACTTCTGGTGAAAGTAAAAAGTCATCAACAAAAGGTTTTGTAGTTTCAGAAGCAAATTTCATCATCATACCAGCAGGTGTATCTGCATTCATATTAGCATTTTCTCTTGTTATATCATTTGCTTTTGCACCAATAATATCTAGAAAAATATCTTTTGTTCTAGATTTTCTAGCAACATCTCTATTGTATCTATATGTTATATAGCTTTGGGCAACTTCTTTTCTACTAGAAGCCATAAGTCTTTTTTCTACTAAATCTTGGATTTCATAAACACTAGCTTGATTTTTATCTTCTAATTGTCTTTCTACAGCATTTGCTATTTTATTTGCTAAATCTATATCGACACCACCAGTAGTTTGTGCCATTGCCATAGTTATAGCTTTTACAATTCTTTCTTGATTAAAATTTACGACTCTTCCGTCTCTTTTTATTACTTGCATAATAAAGTCCTCCTTTAACTTTTGTATTTATTTTTTAGATTGAATACATTTTATAGATAAAAAACAAAAAAATCTGTTGCAACGGCAACAAAAAACAAAAAAGTTATAAAAAATATTAAAAACAGTAAGTAAAGTGTTGGCGTTTAATGCTTAAAAACTTTATTACATTTTTATTACAATATGATTACATGTGCTTTGACAAGTATTCTTCATTCCATTTTTTTACAAAGTGTTGCTTTGACCACACTTTTGTGATAATATTAGTAAAAATAAAGGTAAGGAGTAAGTAGTTATGAAAAAAACATTTGATGTTGAACACTTTATAGAAGAGTTAAAAAGAAAATGTGCTTTAACAGAAGTTAAAAAATTTAAGAAAAATGAAATAATTACTACATATTTACTAAAGAGAAATCAAATGCATATTCTTTTAAAAGGAGAAGCATATCTTGCAAGATATGATAAAGAAGGAAATAGAAGGATTATATATTATTTAAGAAAAAATGATATATTTGGAGAGGCATTTTACAAACTACATACGGATAGAGAATTGTTTGTTGTAGCAAAAAAAGATTGTGAAGTTTTGTTTTTACCTTATGATATTATAGAAAACTGTAATAAGGACTGTACATTTCATATATCACTTTTAAAGAATTTGCCAGATTTAATATTACATAGAGTTGCAGATATAAATTATAGAACAGAATTATTAGCCAATAAGAGTATAAAAGAAAAATTACTATCATATTTAGAAAACTTATCTATTGAAAACAATACTAAAACAATAGAAATTCCAATTTCACTTTCTGAACTTGCTGATTATTTGGTAATAGATAGAACAGCTATGATGAAACAATTAAAAAAAATGCAAGATGAAAAGATAATAACTAAAAATAAAAATAAAATAACATTATTAAAAGAAGGTTTCACAAATAAGTGAAACCTTCTTTTTTAGTGAAGTTTTCGATTAGCTTCGCAAACTTCCTCAATCTTTTTTTTGACTTCAGGACCATAGTAGATAGTTTCTACATCATCGTCCTCGTCGAGACCACTTTCGAAAAAAGAAAGAATCTCATTGGGATACTTAAAACCTTTAAAGTATAATTCACAAACAATGAAGGTTTTAAAGTAAATGTCCTCTGTGACATTTTCCAAAAAAAAGAAAAGGTCTGTTGTTGTTAACCGAACTCCTGCAGACATACTGTCTGCGTCCTCTGAAAATTGCCAATTAATTCTTTTTGACATTTTCATACATCCTTCCATATAAAATTTTGGACATATTAATTATACCATAATTGCAAATATTATGTCAAATTGCTAGATAAGATAAAATACAAATTTCTATTAGAGTGGAGTATTTTAAACAAAAATATTCACAAATAATTGAATAATACTTGACAATTGTAGAAAAAATAATGTAAAATAATTTAAAATTAATAAATGCGTTATTACAATGCAAAGCTGTATAAGGTTACTAGTAGAGAGAAAGGGTCACCGGCTGAAAGCCTTTTTTAGAAAACAATACAAAGCGAAACACATTGGAGCATAGTTTATAGAGTGAAGAATTATCTAATAATTCTTAAGTTAGGGTGGTACCGCGGAGTTATATTCGTCCCTGCAATTTATATTGCAGGGATTTTTTCTTACCCTGCAAATAGAAAAATTAGATTGGAGGAATTTTTATGGAAAGAGTTCAAATTAAAGAAATCTTTAGAAATCAAAAAGATTATGTTGGAAAGGAAATTTCTGTTTGTGGTTGGATTAGACAAATAAGAGATTCAAAAAAATTAGGGTTTATAGAATTAAATGATGGTAGTTTTTTTAAATGCATACAAGTAATTTTTGAAGAAGATAAAATAAGCAATTTTAAAGATGTAGCAAAATTGAGTATAAGCTCAAGCATTTTAGTTAAAGGCGATTTAGTAGAAACACCTGATGGAAAACAACCTTTTGAAATTCATGCAAAAGAAATAGAAATTTTAGGAGTATCAGATTTAGATTATCCAATCCAAAATAAAAGACACACATTTGAATATCTAAGAACAGTAGCACATTTAAGACCTAGAACAAATACATTTATGGCAGTATTTAGGGTAAGATCATTAGTTGCTTACGCAATTCATAAATTTTTCCAAGAGCAAGGATTTGTGTATGTTCACACACCATTAATAACAGGTAGCGACTGTGAAGGTGCAGGAGAAATGTTTAGAGTAACAACTTTAGATTTAGATAATGTTCCTAAAACTGAACAAGGAGAAGTAGACTATACTCAAGACTTTTTCGGAAAATCAGTTAACTTAACTGTAAGTGGACAATTAAATGGAGAAATGTTTGCAACAGCATTTGGCAATATCTATACATTTGGACCAACATTTAGAGCAGAAAATTCTAATACACCAAGACATGCTGCAGAGTTTTGGATGATAGAACCAGAAATGGCTTTTGCAGATTTAAGTGATAACATGGACGTAGCAGAAGCAATGGTAAAATATATTATAAAATTCGTAATGGAAAATGCGCCAGAAGAAATGGAATTTTTCAATAAATTTATAGAACCAGGATTAATAGATAGGTTAGAGAATGTTGTTAATAACGAATTTGAAAGAATAACATACACAAAAGCAATAGAATTATTAACTCCATATAAAGACCAATTTAAATATCCAGTAGAATGGGAAGCAGGACTTCAAACTGAACATGAAAGATTTATAACAGAGAAAATTTATAAAAAACCAGTATTTGTTACAGACTATCCAGCAGGAGTAAAAGCATTTTATATGAAACAAAATCCAGATGGAAAAACAGTTGCAGCAGTAGATTTATTAGTACCAGGAGTTGGAGAAATAATTGGTGGTAGCCAAAGAGAAGAAAATTATGAAGTACTAATAAACAAAATTAAAGAACAAGGAATGAACGAAGAAACATATAAAGCATATTTAGATACAAGAAAATATGGAACTGTTGTACACTCAGGATTTGGATTAGGATTTGAAAGAATGGTTATGTACTTAACAGGAATGTCTAACATTAGAGATGTAATTCCTTTCCCAAGAACAACAGGAAGTGCGGAATTCTAGATTATGAAAAAAATATACAAAGAAGCAATTAAATCCGAAATAGAAACAAATATAAATGTTTTATATAGTGAAAACAAAATTGTGATATATACAAATAAAGTATCACTGCAAAAGCAACTAAACAAATTAATTGGAGAACCTACTAAAGAGTATAAAATTAAAAGGAGTATTGCAGGAAGCTTGTGGGAGATTCCATTAGAGGAAAAAACAAAAATACAAAAACTTATTGTGAAAGCAAATATATTTGAATTATAAATTCTAAGGTGCAAAATTTGCACTTTAGAATATTAAATCTATTTGCCCCTATTGGCAAACATAAAAATATGTGATAAAATATTTAAGGCTTAAAATTTAAGACGATTTAAATTGTCTAATATATATTAAAATAAAGATAGAAGAGGGGGAAAAAGCATGTCAGGACATAGCAAATGGCACAATATAGCAGCAAAAAAAGGAAAAGCAGATGCTGCAAGAGGAAAAATATTTACTAAATTAGGAAGAGAATTATTAATAGCAGTAAAAGAAGGTGGACCAGAACCTGCCGGAAATTCAAAATTAAAAGCTGTTATAGCAAAGTGTAAAGCTGCTAACATGCCTAATGATACAATAAACAATGCAATAAAAAAAGCTTCAGCAAGTAATGAAAATTACGAAGAAATAGTATATGAAGGATATGGACCAAATGGAGTTGCTGTAATTGTAAATGCTTCAACAGATAATAAAAACAGAACAGCAGCAGATGTAAGACATGTATTTGATAAGGCTGGTGGAAACCTAGGAACAAGTGGTTGCGTTTCATATATGTTCAATAAAAAAGGTGTTATTGTTATAGATAAAACAAAAACAAATTTATCTGAAGATGAACTAATGTTACTAGCTATTGATAATGGAGCAGAGGATTTTAATGTAGAAGAGGAATGCTATGAAATTACAACAGAACCATCTGATTTTACACAAGTTAGAGAAGCTTTAGAGGCAGAAGGAATTGAATTTGTAGAAGCAGAAGTTCAAATGATTCCTACAACATATATTGCATTAGACGAAAAAGCAAGTGAAAGAATGCAAAGATTAATAGATAATCTAGAAGATTTAGATGATGTTATGGATGTATATCATAACTGGGAAGAATAAAAAAATGAGGCGATACGCCTCATTTTTGCGTATGGGCCGCTTTTTTTCGGCGATCCATATTTTAATTTATTATTAATTTCTTAGTATAGTCTAGATTAGCTTTTGAATCATATTCATAACCTAAGGTGTAAATGTTAGAAGCTAAAATATCTTTATCTAGCATTTTTTTTAGAGTTTTGTTATTGTTTAAATCTACAAATTTTTTTACAGAAGTTATAACTGGATATTTTTTATTTTCACTTATTTGTGAAAGTAGTATTTTTCCTCTATAACTAACACCTAATACTCTAATGTATGGATTAGCTTTATATGAATCAACTTTATCTTTTTTAGTAATATTTAGTAATGAATATAATAGGATTCTTTGAATTCTAGAGCGAGTAAATCGCTTAGATTTAATTGAATTTATCAAATCTTCTAAATTATTGCAAGAATTAGCAGCACTTTTTATTAAATTTTCTAATCCTTCAGTAACATCTTGTAAATTAGCGATATCTGCCAAACTCATTTTTCTTAAAGTGTATATTATTTCTCTTTCAAAGCAAGAAATACTAGGCACTGTTTTTCCATATTTTATATTGTTTTTTAATATATCTAAAGAAGGTTTTGGTAAATAAGAAGTTATATCTTTGCTAGAAGAAATAAGTTTTCTTAAAGCTGTTGCACTGGCAATGTTTCCAGAAGTTTCTAAACTATTATAATCAGTTCCAAACCTTTTAATTGTTATAGCACCAATATTAGATTTTAATTTTTTCATAGCTTTTAAATATTCGATTCCCAAAATGTTATTAGGGGAAGATACTATATTTGCATATCGTCTAACATCGCCAAGATAGAACATTAAAGCATTTTCTCTAGCTTTTGGATAGGAGATACCTTTGGCTAATTCATGTTGCAGAATAGTAATATATTCTTTTGGTTCATTATATAAAACATTAGCAATTTGAGTTAAAACAGAAATATTACCACATTCACTGCCAAAAGAAAGAGTAACATCTTTACCAAAAGCACTTAAAAGTTTAATGGCACCTTCTGCAAAGTTTTCTGCACTTGATATACTATAAATAGTAGGAAGTTCAACTACTAAATCAACGCCCATTTTTAAAGCAATCTCAGTTTTAGACCATTTATCAATTATAGATGTTTCGCCGACGTTGTACAAAATTTCCACTCATAACGCATACAGTGTAATCAGGATCTACAAGTCTTTTCGATTCTTCTAGATGAAGAAGATGACCATTATGAAACGGATTATATTCGGCTATTATTCCTAATATTTTACTCATAATATCTCCTATATTATTGCAAATTTTAATTATTTATTGATATAATATCATAAAATAGAAAAAAAGACAACTTGTAAGAAAGGAATAAATATGGACAAAGTTATAATATACACAGATGGTGCATGCTCACGGAAATCCAGGACCTGGTGGCTGGGGAGCGATACTAATGTTTAACGATGTAAAAAAAGAAATTAGTGGAGGCAATCCTGATACTACTAATAATATAATGGAAATAACCGCAGTTTTAGAAGCACTAAAACTATTAAAAAAGCCATGTGAAGTAGATTTATATAGTGATAGTGCGTATGTTGTTAATTGCTTTAATAATGGTTGGATATATAATTGGATAAAAAATAATTGGAAGACAGCAAGTAAAGAACCAGTAAAAAATAAAGAATTGTGGCAAGAATTGTATAACCTAACTAAAATACATAAAGTTAAATTTATAAAAGTAAAAGGGCATAGCGATAATGAATTTAATAACAGATGTGATGAACTAGCAAGAGGCGAAATTTCTAGAATTTAGTGCAATTATTACTAAATGATTACAAAAACATTACGTTTTAACGACAACCGTTGAAATATAAAGGTTTATAGAATATAATGACTGCGAAAGTAGAATATACATAAGAGAAATTTGTGGAGGACAAATGTATGGAAACTTTTGCAGACTATATATTAGCTGAAAAAGATTATGGAAGAAAAATAGAAATAATGCATTATTTAAAGAAAAAAACAAACATATTTTTTGATAATTCTGTAATTTTCAAATCATTAATTGCTAAACTATTTATTGAGTCTATGGATATAGACATAGATGAAAATACAGTAGTTACAGCAATGCTTCTTTGTGGATGTAAAAAAGTAAATAATGCACAAGACATAGAAAAAATTAAAAGTTACGCAAAAGATGGGGCTGAATTTTTATCAAAACTAGGCTTTTCAAAAGAATTCTGTACTATTTGTGAACAACAAAATAGATATAGCAACAGTTTACCAAGAAGAAAAGAAAGTGACATATTAGAATTAGCAGATAATTTTGGAGGAATGCTTTTAGATAGACCAGAGAGAGTAGCTTTTCCAATTGAAGAAGCACTTATATTATTAGAAAGCAGAAACTTGAAAAACTGTAATAATGTGTATATGAATGAATTTAAACAATTTATAAATATAGCAAAGGAGATAAACGCATGATAGATTTTGATAAATTTAGTATATTTTCTGTTATGGGTAAAGAAGCTGGAAAGCAAACAGAACAAGAATATTCAAGAACAGTATTAAATAAATATGATAAGTTTTTGTCAGATATAAAAAAGGCAAAAGCAGAATTAGAAAATAATAAAAATAAAGGTGCAGAAGAAAAAGAAATGTACCTATAAAATTGATGTTAATTAGGTTGCATTTTGCAACCTAAAATTTGTATATAGGAGAAGATAAAAATGTACGAAGTTTTTGCAGATTTACATGTACACATAGGAAGAAGTGAAAATAATAAACCAATAAAAATAACAGCGGCAAGAAGCCTTAATTTTGCTAATATTGCAAAAGAATGTAGAGATAGAAAGGGAATAGATATTGTAGGAATTATTGATTGTGCATCTCCATATATAATAGAAGACATAGAAAATTTTTTAAAAACTGGTGAAGCTTATGAAATAAAAGATGGTGGAATAATATACAAAGATAAAGTATGTATAATTCTAGGAAGTGAAATAGAAACTTCAGAAAAAGGATTAAATGGCCATTGCGGAAGTGCACATAATTTATGTTATTTTCCACATTTAGAAGATATAAAAGGCTTCTCAAAAGAAATGAGTACACACATTAAAAATATTACATTAAGTTCACAAAGAGCAGATATTTCTGCATATAAACTAATTGATATAGTAGAAAAATATAATGGAATATTAGTGCCAGCTCATTGCTTTACACCTCATAAAAGTTTTTACGGAAATTGCACAGATAGATTAGAGAAAATTTTTAAAGAAAAATATTCTAAAATACCAGCCATAGAATTAGGTTTAAGCTCTGATACATTTTTAGCAGATACTATTTCAGAATTAGAATCAAAAACGTTTGTAACTAATTCTGACGCTCATTCGCTACCTAAAATAGCAAGAGAATATAATAAAATGTTAGTAGAAGATATAAGTTTTAAAGAATTATTAAAAGCTTTAAAAAATGAAGACGGAAGAAGAATTATAACTAATTACGGACTAGACCCAAAACTTGGCAAGTATCATAGAACATATTGCGAAGTTTGTGGTAAAAACATACCAGGAGATGCTCCTGTAACAGTGTGTGATACATGTGATAGTAGGAACATAACAATGGGAGTGTATGATAGAATAGAAATAATAAAAGATAAAAAAGAAACAAAAAGCCCAGCAAATAGACCAGAATATGTATATCAAATACCACTTACTTTTATTCCCGGATTAGGTAAAAAAACAATAGATAAGTTATTAGATAATTTTGGAACAGAGATGAACATATTGCACAAACTAAATAAAGACGATTTAGAAGCTGTTGTAGGTGAAAAAATAGCAGATAATATAATTTCTGCAAGAGAAGGAAAAATGACAATACAAGCAGGAGGAGGTGGAGTTTACGGACAAGTTAAAGCTTGTTAAAATAAAGTAGTTAAATTACTAAAAAAAGGAGAATTATAAATGAAAAAAGAAGTAAGTAATAAAAAAGCAATAATTGCTATAATTGTAGTAATTATATTGTTGGCAGTTTTGGCCGGAGTGTATGTATACTTATTTAAAAATAATAAAAACAAAAATCCTTTAGATACATTAGAAAATGTAAATAAAAATTTTGAAGAGAAGAAGTATTCAAAAGATATAAAAACAGTAGTAACATTAGAAGATGAGATAACAATTAACAGCGTATGGTGCGGAACTTTCCAATTAGTATGGAATGATATGGTTAATAATGTAGTAAAACAAGATGTAGTGTTTACGCCACAAGAAAAATTAGTAGAAAACTTAAACAAACAAACGTTTAAAGAAGACCAACTTTCAGAAAAGGATTATTACAAAGTATATGACTTATTAACATTAGATTTAAAAGAGAAAATCAAAAAAGCAATTAAAGAAAAATTTAATGAGAAAAGTGACATATTAGATAGCATAGATTGGTCAGAAGTTCCTAAAGATGCTTCTCGGATATTCTGAATGGTATAAAAAATATTTATTTTATGCAATGCTAAAAAAAGAATTTAATTTTGAAAACGATTTTAACGAGCTAGATGCTGGCGCATTTGGAACAAAATATAAAGATGTAAAATATTTCGGAATAGAAAAAAACTCAGATTCAAAATTATATGATCAAGTAGAAGTATTGTACTATAATGCAGAAAATGATTTTGCAATTATATTAAATACAAAAGAAGGAGAACAAGTAATATTATGTAGAGGAGCAGAAGGTGGAAATTTTGCAACAATATATAATAATATAATGGAAAAGGCAAAAACATATACAGGAAATAAAAAATTTACAAAGAATGACTTTTTAAAGGTTCCAAATATAAAATTTAATACAAAAAAAGAATTTAATGAGCTATGTAATAAAGAGTTCTTGGCTAAAGATGGTGATAGATGCACAATAGAACAAGCAATTCAAACAATAGAACTAGAAATGGACAAATCTGGAGGAAAATTAAAAAGCGAAGCGGCAATTGTAATGACAAAGGAGATGGCGCTTATGCCTAGCGAAGAAGATGAAAGCAGATATTTTTATTTAAATGATGAGTTTTCAATGTTTTTAAAAGAAAAAGGTAAAGATATGCCATATTTTGCAGCGAATATAGAAAATATAACATTATTTCAATAAATTGTAATTTGTAATTATATTCAAAATTAAAATATTAAAATTCAAAAAATGGTTCAGGTCATGTCGCTTTCATAGAAA
>OLHG01000126.1_pt1 | contig 51360 bp, 44 predicted proteins | sample 1605971 | NCBI WGS metagenome assembly OLHG01 (sample SAMN03283289) | human gut metagenome | biome: human-associated habitat; material: feces | host: Homo sapiens | place: Peru | collected 2012 | reverse complement strand
ATGGAAATGTTGTACCAAGTGGAAAGTATACGACAACAGATGGAAAAACATTAACAAATGGAAATACAACAATAAAAGTAGATTATGATGGAGCTAAAACAGTATGTGATGTAGTAATATCAAATAAAGGAAATATTTATTTAGAAAACTGTAGCGTAAATGACAAAACTGTTGAATATACATATGGAGATGTAATATATTATAATGGAAAAATAGTATATTTTGATGTAGCAACAGGTAAGGCTTGTGATAATTATACTGAAGAAAATAGTAACACAGGATATAATGGAATAGGTGGAACAGGAAAACAAAATGGATGTTTAAAATTTTATGCATTTAATGATTTTGGAAGTGATAAGGTAAATTTAATATTGGATCATAATACTACAGCAAAAGTAGCTTGGATATCAAAAGATGATTATATATCTGCTGGAGGAGAAGATTTATCAGCGGTAGTCTCTTGTCAATATGGTGGACTTTGTGCAACAACTGAATTTGGTCCAATAACATCATTGACACAATTGAAAAACGATACAGCTTTATGGCAAGGAATAGAAACACCAGAAAATTACATAATGGATCAAGTAGGGCAAACAAGTAATGCTAATTATGCAATAAAGTATAAGGATGAAGGATATAAAGCAAGATTAATAACGCCTAATGAAGTAGCTACAATAGTCGAAAACACATCATTTGATGAAAGAACTGATATAGACACTTTCTATTTTGATACAAATACAAGTACAGCAAGTCCAACATGTAAGGAAGGAAATACAACAGGATGTAAATATGGATGGTTGTATGATAGAACAGCTACAATTTGTACAACGTATGGATGTTCAAATAATTCAGATTTATCAATTCCAGGATATTGGACAAGTACTTCCCGTGCTGACAACGCAAACAATGCTTGGAACGTGAACTACTATGGCAACGTTTATTATGTCAATATTACTTCTTCGAGCAGTTATGGTGTACGCCCAGTAATTGAAGTTTTAAAATCAAAACTCTCATAGTATATTTAAATATAAATAACTAAAATAAATATAGGATATTGAATCTTAAATTTTATATCTAAGTTTCAATATCCTTTTAAAGTGTATAATTACAGTAATAAATAAGAACTTTAAAAAAAGGATTAACAAAATATAAAATTTGTATTGACAAAATATTAAAACTAATCTATAATTAAATAGTCAGTTATTTAAATGTGTTGATTGAGAGAAGTAATAATAACTACTGATTAAAGCGAGTTAGATATGGTGGAAGCTAACAATTAAGTTTATTATGAAAAACACTCATGAACTATTAGTTTGAATAAAGTAAAATTAATCGGGTGTAGTCCGTTATAAATTACTCGATTTGGTAGAATCGGTAAAGTGGTCATTTTTGACAATTTGGGTGGCACCGCGGGTAGTCTCGTCCCAATGATGAGACAAATTACTATTTATGCTCAATTAGCTCAGTCGGTAGAGCGCACGGCTGTTAACCGTTAGGTCGTAGGTTCGAGTCCTACAAGAGGCGCCATTTTAAAATAGTAACAAGTCTTAAGACTTGTTTTTTGTTTATATAGGAGGAAAATATGGTAACAAAAGAAAATTTAAAGGATTATGCAGCAAAGCTTATGTTTGATATGGATGATGCAGGATATGATAGAACATTGAAAGAATTTGAAACTATTGAAAAACATATGGCTTTAATAGGTGAGATTGAAGGAATTAAAGATGTAGAACCTATGACATTTCCTTATGTAATATATCATGCTAAACTAAGAGAAGATGAGGCATGTAATACTTTAACTACAGAGGAAGTTTTAAAGAATGCTAAGGAAATTAAAGCAGATCAAATAAAAGTGCCAAAGGTGGTGGGATAATGAAGAGTATTTTAGATTTAAGAGATGATTTAGATACTGGAAAAATTACAAGTGAAGAATTATTCAATAAAACAATTGAAAAAGCACATAAATATCAAGATAAGTATAATTCATTTGTTACAATATTAGATAAATATAATCATGAAAAGAGTAATTCACTAATTGATGGTATTTGTTATGCATTAAAAGATAATATATCAACTAAAGGTATTTTATCTACTGCTTCTTCTAATATATTAAAAGATTATATTCCAGTATATGATGCTACTGTATATAAAAAACTTAAAGAAGCAGGTGGAGTATTAGTTGGTAAAACGGTATTAGATGAACTTGCTATGGGAGGAACTGGAACTACTGGGCATACAGGTATAGTAAAAAATCCTTGGAATGAAAATCATCAAATAGGTGGATCTAGTGCAGGTTCAGCTGCTAGTGTAGCTCTTGGTATAGTTCCATTTGCTATAGGATCTGATACAGGAGATTCTATTCGTAAGCCTGCAGCTTTTGGAGGAGTTGTTGGATTTAAACCAACATATGGTAGAATTTCTAGATATGGATTATTTGCTTTTGCATCCAGTCTAGATCATGTTGGAGTTTTTACACGAAATGTACGTGATGCTGCACTTGTTACTGATATTATCAAAGGACATGATACAAGAGATATGACATCTCTTCCAGATGAAGACGTTAAATATTTAGATATGGTAGATGATGATATCAAAAATAAAAAGTTATTTTATATAAAAGAATTAACTGATACTAATTTATATAAGGATGCAGGAGAAGAAACTTTAGAGATATTAGATAAATTTAAAAGTACTATAGAAAAATGTAGAAGTCTTGGATTTATAGTAGAAGAGGTATCTTTTGATGAAAAGTTATTAAAAGCTATATATCCTGCTTATATGACTATTAGTTGTGCTGAAGCAACTAGTAATAATTCTAATCTTACTGGTATTATTTTTGGACCTCGTGGTGATGGAGATAATATAAATGACATTATGTTCGATGCAAGAACTAAAGGCTTTAGTGAACTTATTAAAAGAAGATTTATACTAGGTAGTTATATACTTCAAAAAGAAAATCAAGAAAGATTATTTAAAAATGCTGGAAGACTTAGAAGAATTATTGTAGATAAAATGAATGAATTATATAAAAAATATGATGCTATGATTTTACCTGCAAGTGGTGGAGTAGCTCCAACATTTGATGGTGAGATTGATAGAATGTCCCCAAGATATTTAATGTTAGAAAATCATATGGCTATTGGAAATTTTGGAGGATTTCCTAGTATTACAATACCAAATGGTTTTGTAAATAATATGCCTATTGGTATTAATATAACAGGTAGAGTATTTGAAGATGGACTTACACTAAATATAGCTAATAAAATAGAAGAGTCTTTAGGATATAAAGATTTAATAAAGGAGGAATATGATGTATAAGACTGTTATTGGACTTGAAGTGCATTGTGAAGTTATAACAAACTCTAAAAACTTTTCGACTGCTAAGAATTCATATTCTGAATATCCTAATGAAAATATAGATACAACTGATTTAGGGTTGCCAGGAGTTTTACCTATTGCTAATAAAGAGGCATTTAGAAAATCTCTTTTAATGGCACTTGCTCTTAATTGTAAAACTCCAGATATAGTTATGTTTGATAGAAAAAACTACTATTATCCTGATTTACCTAAAGGGTATCAGATTACACAAATGGAAAAACCTGTTGGAGTAGACGGATATGTTATGATTAATGTTGGAGGAATAGACAAAAAAATATATATTCACGATATACATTTGGAAGAGGATACTGCATCTATGGAGCACTTTTCTAATTATTCTTTAATTGATTATAATAGGGCAGGTGTTCCTTTATTAGAAACAGTAACTACTCCATGTATGAATTCTGTAGAAGAAGCCCTTACTTTTCTAGAAACATTAAAGGGAATATTCCTATATACGGGTGTATCTGAAGCTCGTACTGATAGAGGACAAATGAGATGTGATGTCAATGTTAATCTTATGAATGAGAATGGTGAGTATATAACACCTAAAGTAGAAATGAAAAATATTAATAGTTTTAATAATGTAAAACTTGCAATAGAGTGTGAAGTAAGAAGACAAATAGAATGTTTGGAACAAAATAGATTAGATGAGCTTGTACAGGAAACTCGTAGATTTGATGAAAATGATATGTGTACTTATTCAATGAGAAAAAAAGTAGATGCAATAGATTATAAATACTATATAGAACCTAATATTCCACCTATTAAAATAACTGATGAATGGATAGACGAAATAAAAAAAGATATACCTATGTTACAATTTGATAGGGTAAATAAATATATAAATGAATTAGGTTTATCTAGATATGATGCAGATATACTTGTACATGATAAAAAGGTATCTGATTATTTTGAAAAAGTGATAAGTTTAGGAGCAAATCCTAAGAGTGCTTCTAATTGGATTACTACAACAGTAATGGGATACTTAAATAAAGAAAATAAAAAAATAAATGAAATACCACTAACAGAAGAATATTTAGTGGAACTTATTAAATTAGTAGATGATGGTAAAATATCTTCTAAACAATCTAAACAAATTTTTGAGCACGTTATTTTAGAAAATAAAAGACCAAAAGATTTAGTTAAATCACTTGGAATGGCTCAAATAACAGATGATAAAACTATTAGAGATATAGTAGTTCGTGTATTAAATCTTCATCCTGATTTAATAATAGATCATAAAAAAGGAAAGAATACATTTGATTATTTTGTAGGACAGGTTATGAAGGAAACTAGAGGACAAGCAAATCCTAGTCTAACAGCAAGTATAATTAAAGAGGAAATAGAAAAGAGGTAGTTTATGGACTTAAAAGATATAATAAAAAAATTAGTTGATTTTGAAGATAAAGAGATAACTCTTGAAGGTTGGATAAAAAATCATAGAAAACAAAAAGAATTTGGTTTTATAGATTTTAATGATGGAACTTGTTTTGAAACTTTACAAGTTGTTTATGATAATTCTTTGAGCAATTTTGATGAAATTCAAAAGTTACATATAGGTAGCGCGGTTAAAATTGTAGGAGTTATAATTAAATCTGAGGGTGGTAAACAAAGTCATGAATTAAAATTATCTGGTATAACTTTACTTGGAGATTGTCCAGACGAATATCCTTTACAATCTAAGGGAAGACCAACAAGAGAATTTTTAAGAGAAATTGCATACCTAAGACCTAGAACTAATTTATTTAATAATGTATTTCGTGTAAGAAGCATTGCTGCTTATGCAATACATAAATATTTTCAAGAAAGAGGTTACGTATATTTCCATGCTCCGCTTATTACAGCTAGTGATTGTGAAGGAGCAGGAGAGATGTTTCAAGTAACTACTCTTGATTTAGAAAAAGTAGCTCAAAGTGGTAAGGTTGATTATTCAAAAGATTTTTTTGGAAAACCAGCATCTTTAACTGTAAGTGGTCAATTACAAGCTGAAACGTTTGCTATGGCATATAAAAAAACTTATACATTTGGACCAACATTTAGAGCAGAGAATTCAAATACAAAAACGCATGCTAATGAATTTTGGATGATTGAACCAGAAATAGCTTTTTGTGATTTAGAACAAGATATGGACATTATGGAAGATATGCTAAAGTATGTTGTTAGGTATGTTTTAGATAATTGTCCTAGTGAAATGAAATTTTTTGATTCATTTGTAGAGAAAGGTTTAATAGACAAATTAACTAAGTTAGTAAACAGTAAGTTTATAAGAATTGATCATGAAGAAGTAATTTCTATATTAAAAAAGGCAGATGTGAAATGGGAGTTTACTCCAGAATATGGCGAAGATATAGCAAAAGAACATGAGAAATACATTACAGAATATTTTGATGGACCAGTATTTATAAAAAATTGGCCTAAAGATATAAAGGCTTTCTATATGAAGCAAAATGATGATGACAAAACTGTTGCTGCAGTAGATTTAGAAGTTCCTGGTGCTGGAGAACTTATGGGTGGTTCTCAAAGAGAGGAAAACTATAATAAATTAGTTAACAGAATGGTTGAGCTTGGAATGTCTAAAGAAGGGCTTGATTGGTATTTAAATTTAAGAAAATTTGGTGGATGTGTTCATTCTGGATTTGGAATGGGATTTGAAAGACTTCTTATATATTTAACAGGAGTAGACAATATAAGAGATGTAATACCTTATTATAGAACTCCAGGAAATTGTGACTATTAATAGTCACTTTTTTTATAAAAAAAATTCCAAATAACTTGGAATTATATGAATGTATAAATACCAAACCCAATAAATGAAATTATTGCGATTATATTTAATATTTTAAAGAATTTTGATATTTTTTTATTAGTTACTACAGAAAGACCAAATAATAAAACTAATAAAACTATAAAACCACCACTTATTAAATATTTTTCTTGTTCAACTACATAATCTGTGAATGTAAGAAGATATATATAACATCCAATACAAATTAGATTTAATATCCCAATTATATTTAAAAGTGTCAATCCATTTTTTTGCTTTTCTATGTTTTCTTGTTTATTTTCTTCAAAATTAAATTTCATTTGTCTTGTTAATTCTAAAACTTGAGTTTTTGCTAAACTTTCTTCTTTTTCTTGTTTTTCAATTTCTTCAATTTTTTGTTCTTTTTTTATATCTTCTTCAAAGTTTTGATTATATTTCTCCTTAGCAAGCATTAATTCTTTGCTAAGTTCTGATGTATCTTTTTTCTTTTCATTAATCATTTCATCGATATCACTAGAATTAATTCTATTTTTTCTTTGTTTTTTAGTCATTAAATCTGTAAAAGAAGAAGTTTCATCTAAATCATTTTCCTTTATATCTGACAAATCAATTTTTTTACTCATACTATCACCATAATAATTATAACGTATTTTTAATTAAAAATAAAGTTAAGAGACTAAAATATTAAAAATAAAGTCAAATTCTTTGTAAATATATATAAATATGGTATAATTAATATAGGTGATAAAATGAAAGACATAAATTTGATGAAAATAATTTTAATGGTATTTATACCTTTTGTATTTGTATCTGTGATAACTCCATTTGTTAAAAAAATTGCGTTTCATGTTGGAGCGCTCGATATGCCAAACAAAAGGAAGGTTCATACAGAGCCTATGCCTAGATTAGGTGGTATTGGAATATATTCCGGATTTTTACTAGGATATATGTTGTTTGGAGAACAAACTCCAACTATGAATTCAATACTAATAGGCAGCTTTGTATTACTTGTAACAGGTATATTTGATGATATTAAACCATTAAAAGCTTCACATAAATTAATAGGACAAATTGCAGCGGCTTTGATAGTTGTATTATATGGTAATATACTTTTAAAAGATGCTAGTGTATTTGGATTTTATATCAATTTTGGACTTTGGTCATATCCTATAACTTTATTATTTATATTAGGTTGTATAAATTGTATGAATTTAATTGATGGATTAGATGGTCTTGCAGGTGGTATTAGTTCTATATTCTTCTTAACAATAGGTATTATTGCCTTTTTTCAAGGTAGAATAGGTCTATCTGTTGTAATAGCATTCATTATGTTGGGTTCTACTTTAGGCTTTTTAGTACATAATTTTCATCCAGCAAAGATATTTATGGGTGACTCAGGATCTATGTTTTTAGGATTTATAATAGCTGTTATAACATTACTTGGATTTAAAACTATAATAACATCTTCAATAATAATACCTTTATGTATTTTAATTGTTCCAATATTAGATACAATATGTGCGATTATTAGAAGAAAACTTAAAGGAGAGAGTATTGGTACTCCTGATAAAAGTCATTTTCATCATCAATTATTAAGAAGAAATTGTAGCGTTAGTACTGCTGTATTAATTATTTATCTTATAACAGCACTATTTAGTTCTGCATCTATTATTTGGCTTTTAGTTGATAATGAGATAGGTTATATAATATACGGTATTTTAATGTTAGGATTAATGATTTTTGTGTTTAGAACAGATATATTGTTTGACCATAAAAAGGATAGAAAGTAGGGTATACATGAGGACAAAAAACTCTTTAAAAAACATATCAGCCTCTTTAGCAAACAATTTACTTTTAAATATATTAAGATTTGTATCTAGGACTCTTTTTATTAAATATTTAGGTGAGACATACTTAGGTGTAAATGGTATGCTTTCAAATGTACTTGGAATTTTAGCTTTTGCAGATTTGGGAATTGGTAGTGCTATAAGTTATAGTTTATATAAACCTTTATCCTTAAATGATAAAAAGAAAATTCAGTCTTTGATGAAATTTTATAAAACTGCTTATTATATAATAGCTGGTGTAGTACTTGTACTTGGATTAGGATTATTGCCTTTCTTAAGTTTCTTTGTTAAAGATAGTTCAAGTGTTCCATCTTTAAATATTTATTATTTAATATTCTTATTTAATATGGCTATAGGTTATGTGTTCTCATATAAAAGAACTTTAATAATAGCAGATCAACATGAATACGAAATAACTCCATTAGTTATGTTATCTAATTTTTTACTAACTTTCTTTCAAATATTAGTAATAATTATATTTAAAAATTATATTTTATATTTAATTGTACAAAGTTTATCAATAATATTTGAAAATATAGTCGTAAATCATCGTATAAATAAAAAATATGATTACATTAATGATAAGAATATAGAAAAATTGACAAAGGAAGAATTAAAACCAATTAAAACTAATATAAAAGCTCTTATGTATCATAAAGTGGGTTCTTATTTTGTTGATTCTACTGATAATATTTTAATTTCTAAGTATTTGGGACTTTCTATTGTAGGTTTTTATTCTAACTATTATTTGATAATTAATATGTTAAATACATTTATAAATTCTGCTTTATATAGTATTATTTCTAGTGTTGGAAATTTAAATGTAAGTGAAAAACCTAAAAAAAGATTAGAAGTATTTAAAACATTAAATTTTTTAAGTTTTGTTGTTTTTTCCACTTGTTCATTATGTCTTTATAATTTATTTAACCTTTTTATTGGAGATATATGGTTAGGTAAAAAATTTTTATTAAGTACAGGTTCTGTTTTAATCATTTGTATAGTATTTTATGTTAATGGGCTTATGCATACTAATGAAGCTGTGAAATCATCAGCTGGTTTATATGACAAAGATAAATATGTTCCAATTATTCAATCTATAATAAATATCGTATTTAGCATTTTACTTGTTAAGCCTTTTGGCTTAGCTGGTATATTTATAGGTACACTTATAAGTGCTTTATTTGTTATGGTTGTAAAACCAATAATAATATATAAATATTTATTTGAATCTAAAGTTTGGTCATATTATATTGAATTTATAAAAGAATTTATAATACTTATATTAGCTGGTGTTATTTCAAATTATATAGTTTCTCTAGATTTCATAGGTAATGCTTATGTAGCATTCATTATATATGGCATAATAACTGTAGTAGTATTATATGCTCTTATATTTTTATTATATAGAAATAAACCTGAATTTAAAGATGTTGTTAATAGAATAAAATTTATGAAGGAAAAAAGAAAAAACAAAAATACATAGAGGTGATTATTGTGAGTGTTATGCATAAAAAGTGTGTTAGTATTGTAGTTCCAGTATATAACATGGAAAACAGAATAAAAAGATGTCTAGATTCTTTGGTAAATCAAACATTAAAAGATATTGAAATAATTGTTATAAATGATGGCAGTCGTGATAAATCAATTGATATAATTAAAGAATATGAAAAAAAATACAAGAATATTAAAGTGATTGATAGAGAAAATAAAGGAATTAGTTATACAAGAAATGAAGGTATAAATCTTTCAACTGGTGAGTATATCGCATTTGTTGATAGTGATGATTATGTAGAACTTGATATGTTCGAAAAACTATATAATGAAATTACTAAGAATAAATCAGATATCGTTATTTGTAATTTTAATATGTTTAATGAACTTAATGATAATATTATAAAACAAGATGTAAGTAAAAGGTGTTTTATAACAGATGTTTATTCAAATCCTAAAATGATATATAAGTTTCACTATGCACCTTGGAATAAATTATATAAAAGATCTTTGTGGAATAATGTCCAATATCCAATTGGAGTAAAATATGAAGATTTAGAAGCCGTGTTAAAAGTTTTCTTAAAGGCCAAACATGTTACATATATTAGTGATTATTTATATAATTATTTAGAAAATCCAACAGGAGAGACTGCAACAGTAAATGAAAAGGTTTTTGATATTTTTGTTATATTAAATAATTTAATGAGTTCTTTTAATAATAAAACAGAATTGTTAAAAGGTGCTTTTAAAGAATTATGTACTGATAAAGTTTTTATATATAATCATTATATTTTAAATACAAGAAATAGAGAATTTAGTAAAAGGTATATGAAGAGTGGTTATGAGTTTTTAAATAAGAATTTTAAACATTGGAAATTTACATATATTAAAAATTCAGAAAATTTCAAAGATTTTATAATGAGATGTATACAAACAAATAAATTTATTTATGATAAATATATAAATTTTAGAACTAGATAGGAGTAATTATGAAAATACTATTTTTACAATTTTGGTATGATATGTATGGTGGAGCTGAAACTGTAAATCATACTTTAGCTAATCAATTTAAATCTGATGGATATGAGGTTAAAATAGAATGCATGTACAAGTGTGGTAATAAAGAGATAATTCCAGATATTAATTATGATAAAACTTGTATATCTTTAGAACCTAAAAGACCATCTTATAAAGTTATGTTAAAAGAACTAGTTAAATTAAAAATAAAAGATTTTAATAATGATTTAAAAAATTGTATTAAATGTAGAAAAAATAAATTTACTTCAATTAAAGTGTTAAAAAATGATATAAGTAGTTTTAATCCTGATTGGATAATAATTACTAATCCTGAAATAGTTAAATATGTACCAAAAAATTATTTAAAAAAATGTTTGATACATATACATTCTGGTTGTGAAGAATATTTCACTAATCCTAAATTAAAAAAGACAAAAAAGATTTTATTTAAATATGAAAATAAAATTTATAAATTAATTTGGCTTACTAAAGGATTTATGGAAGAGGGTAAGAAGTACGGATTAAAAAATAGTGAATATATGTATAATCCTGTAAGATTTAAATCAAAGGAAGTTAGTACTTTAGATAATAATAACATCACTTTTATAGGTCGTATAGCGCCCATTAAAAGGGTATATTTATTATCCCAAATATTTAATGAAATGAATAATAAAAATTGGAATTTAAATATTTATGGTAGTGGCAGAGATAAAGATATTGTAAGATCTAAAAATATACGATTATTAGGTCCTACTGGAAAAGTTAAAGATGTATTATTAAATTCATCAATATTCGCACTTACTTCATCTTCAGAGGGGTTCCCTATGGTAGTTTTAGAATCATATGAATGTGGAGTACCGGTTATTGCTTTTGATTTTAAAGTGTCTTCACATGAAGTTATAAAAAATAATGAGACTGGTTTTATAATACCTATGGATAATAAAGATGAATATATAAAAAAATTAAAACTTTTGTGTGATGATTCTAACTTAAGAAAAGAAATGGGTAAGAAGGCAAAAGAGTATGCTAAAAAGTTTTACCCAGAGGAAGTATCAAAAAGATGGTATAAACTTTTTAGAGGTGAATTATGATATGTGTTAGTGTTGTAGTCCCAGTATATAACATGGAAAGCAGAATAAGAAAATGTTTAGATTCATTGGTAAATCAAACATTAAAAGATATTGAAATAATTGTTATAAATGATGGTAGTCGTGATAAATCAATTGATATAATTAAAGAATATGAAAAAAAATATAAGAATATTAAAGTAGTTGATAGAGAAAATAAAGGAATTAGTTATACAAGAAATGAAGGTATAATTCTTTCAACTGGTGAGTATATCGCATTTGTTGATAGTGATGATTATGTAGAACTTGATATGTATGAAAAAATGTATAACTATATGAAAAAAGAAAAACTTGATATAGTAGTTTGCGGATGGAATAGTGTTAAAGACGATAGTAAGAACCCTAATTATCTTAACACTATTAACATTACTTCTTTAAACAATAATCCTAAGTTAGTACATCAAATTGATTTTGGACCTTGTAATAAGTTGTTTAAAAGGAGTTTGTTTAATAATATTACTTTTCCTTTAAATACTAAATACGAAGATTTAAATACCATTCTTAAAGTATTTAAAAAAGCTAAAAATATAGGTTATATAAATGAATGCTTTTATAATTATTATGTTAATAGTAATGGTGAAACTAAAAGTATTGATAATAGAGTTTTTGATATATTTAAAATTTTAGATGACATTCTAATTAGTTTTAATGACGAAAATTCTAAATTAAAAAGTGAAATAGATTACTTATGTATTAGTAAACTTATGGATTATATAGAAATAATCGCAGAAAATAAAAATGTGGAGTTAGCTCTAAGTTTTTATAGAGAGACTTTTAAATATTTGAATAAAAATATTAAGAATTGGAGATTCAAATATTTATTTACTAACAATAAGTCTATAAAAAAATTTATTTTTAAAACTATTCAAGTTAATAAATTATTAGAGAATATACATATAAGAATAAAATCTGGAAGGTGAATTTATGAAGAAAATATTGTTTGTAGTAGATGAAAAAATGATAGGTGGAGTATCTATTGTTTTAGAAGATATTTTAAATAAAATAGATAAAACAAATAATAGAATAGATTTATTAGTTCTTCATCCTGTAGGAGATAGATTTTCAAATATTAAAAATATTAATTATATAGAAGGTCCTAGATTTTATAGTGTTATTGATAAAAGTTTAAAGAGTACTATTAAAAGTAAAAATATAGTTGATATTTTTAATAAATTAAAATTAATTTTTTTACTTAAGACTGGATTAATAAAGAATAAAATTAGAAGATCTAGAAAGAAATTTTTAAAGGATACTTATGATGTAGAAATAGCTTTCAAAGATGGTTTTTGTACTATATTTACTGCCTTTGGTGATAGTAAAAAGAAAATTACATGGTTACATACCGATTATTCAAACAATGATCCAGCAGGTCATTATAGAAAACTATTTAGAGAATCTTTATATAAACTAGATACTGTAGTTGCGATAAGTAATGAGGTAAAAAGTAAATTTAATAATGTATATGGACTAAATACAAGAACAATTATAATTAATAATTATATTGATATAGATAAAGTTATTAGTAATAGTAATCAAGAAAATGTTAAATATGATGGTAATTTAAATTTTGTAACTGTAGGGCGTTTGTGCTACGTAAAGGGATATGATAGACTTTTAAGTGCTTTAGATAAATTAAATAAAGAAAAATTATTAACAGATGTTAGGGTATATATGATTGGAACAGGTGAGGATGAATTTTATTTAAAAAATAAAATTATTGATTATTCTCTACAACAAGTAGTAACATTCATGGGTAAAAAAGATAATCCATATCCATACATAAAGTCTGCAGATATGATGATTATGTCATCGAGATCAGAAGCATATCCTTTAACAGTTATAGAATCATTGATATTAGAAGTACCAGTATTTACAGTAGAATATTCAAGTGCTAGAGAAATGCTTAAAGATAGATATAATTCGTATATAGTTCCAAATAATGATGAAGATATATATATAGGTTTAAAAACCATTGTACAAAATAGAAATATTATTAAAGAATATAAAGAGAATATTAAAAAAGATAAATATACAAATAAAGCAATAATAGAACAAATAGAAGATTTATGGAGATGATTTTATGCAATTTTTAAAAGATGAAAATAGAATTAGAAAAATATTTATGTTTTTTCTAATAATACAACCAATACTAGATATATATATATTATTTACAGATGATGTAGTTAACTTTTTTAAATTTTCTCCATCTACAATAATAAGAATGTTACTTATAGGTATATTATTAATAATGGTTTTATTAACTACAAAGTTTAATAAAAAATATTTATGGTTTATATTATATGGATTTTTATTATTAGTGTATTTAGTATTACATCATATAAATGTTACAAAATTTACATTTAACCCAAGTAGTACATATAATTATTCAAAAATATCTGAACTATTTTATATAATAAGAATGTTATTACCATATACAGTAGCATTTATTACTTACCATGTTAAATTAAATAAAGATCAAATTTATAAAATATTTATGTATTTTATTATTTCTATTTCTGCTACTATAGTGATAACTAATATATTGTGCCTTTCAATTGAATCTTATAGTGAAGGTATAACTTTAATTAAGTCTAATATATTTAGTTGGTTTTTTAATTATAATTATACAAATGTAGATTTATCATCTAAAGGAATATTTACATCTGCAAATCAAATGGGATCATTACTTTCATTATTGTTACCAATAACAATCTCTTATTTCTTTAAAAGAGAAGAAAATAAAAAACTTACAATAATTACATTAGTATTACAAACATTAGCAGTTTTAATGATAGGTACTCGTATATCATCTTATTCATGGATATTAATATATATAGTCATGATTGTAATATATATATATTATGTATTAAGAAAAAAATTTACTTTTAATAAAAAAATATTTGTATCATATGTTGGAATACTTTTATTCATGTTTATAATTTTTACTGTAGCTCCTATAAATATGAGAAAATATGCAAGTGATTACAAAGATGTGTTTGTTTCTATGGAAGAAAAATCAGAAGCAGAACAAAAAGAGTTAAAAGATAAATTAAGTGGAATAAAAAACAGTAATGATATTGAAAAAAAGGAAGTAGAAAAGGACATAAAAAAATTTATAAAAAAGAATTATGAAAACTATTCAATAAATAAAGAGTATATTATGAATATATATAGTTATAAATATGACCCTGTTTTTTGGTATTATGTTATGAATTTACCTTTTGAAGAAAGAAGCGATAGCAGACAAATAGAACAGTTAATAACACAACATATATATGAACAAAATAATAACAAACAAGATAAATGGTTTGGAATGGGATTTTCAACATTTAGAAATGGTAACTTATACTTAGAAAAAGATTTTAAAGTACATTTTTATACTTTAGGACTTGTTGGTAGTTTATTATTAGTTTATCCATATATAATTGTTCTTGTAATAGCAGGATTATATTTACTTATAAAAAGAAGAGGTAAAGATAATTTTATGTTCTTAGCATATTGCTTTAGTATTTCATTGATGATTATTTTTGGATATGTTTCAGGAAGTGTTTTAGATCAATTGATAATTACCCTAATTTGTGGATTTATATTAGGATTAATTATTAAAAATATGTTAAAAGGTGTCGAATATGAAGAAAGTTAGTATTATTGTTCCTGTTTACAATGTAGAAGAGTATTTGGATAAATGTTTAAATAGTCTTGTAAATCAAACATTAAAAGATATTGAAATAATAGTTGTAAATGATGGTACACGTGATAATTCACAAGATATAATTGATAAATATAAGGAAAAATATCCAAAACTTATTAAAGCTTATAAAAAAGAAAATGGTGGACTATCGAGTGCTAGAAATTATGGCTTAGATAAAGCTAGTGGAGAATATGTATCTTTCATTGATAGTGATGATTATATTGATATTAATATGATGAAAGAAATGTATAATAAGGCTCATGATAATGATTTTGATGTTGTTGTGTGTGATATGGAATATATTTACAAGAATTATACTAAAGTTGTTTCTAGTCTTATAGATATAGACTTAAAAGACAAAGAAGAAATAAAAAAACATATGATAAATATATATCCTGCTGCATGTAATAAAATTTATAAAAAAAATATTATTAAAGATTTAAAATTTAAAGAAGGCGTATGGTATGAAGATGTAGAATTTACTTATAGATTACTTCCTCTTGTTAATTCAATTGGAACAATTAAAAAGCCTTTTTATAAATATTTACAAAGAGAGAATGCTATTACAAGTACTTTTAATGATAAAATATTTAATTATATTTCAAATTGGAATGGGTTAGTGGAATATTATAAAGATAACAATTTTTATGAGGAGTATTTTAATGAATTAGAATATTGTTATGTAAGATATTTATATGCTACTATGGTAAAAGGTATGACTAACTTTAGGGATTATGATAAATATCAAAAAGGAGTTAAGGAAGCTATAAGAAATGTTAAAGAACATTTTCCAAAATATAGAAAAAACAAGTATTTTTATAAATCTAAAAAAGGACTATATTTGCTTATTTTTAATTCCTTTATTGCAAATATTATTTATAAAAAAGGACTATAATAGAATTATGTAGTTCTTTTTATATATTGTTTATTTTATAAAAAAATAAGATTTCATTTTTTAGAAACCTTATTTTTCTTTTTATTTTTTTTCTTTACTTTTTTATTTTCACTTAATAATATAAAAATATAATTAATACTAAGCCCTATAATTATTAAAAATAATGGAAATAGTTGAGTATCGTATATAGGGTTTTCAGCTACTATTGTTGTTATAAATAAACCAATAAATATAGAAAATGAAATACAAGCGATTGTATAAATTTTATCTCGTTGTTTAAAATGTTTATATATAAATCTAATTAATATTGAAGCTATTAATATTAAACATATTATAAATAGAGAAGTTGCTATATAACCAGTTTCGGCAGCAAGCATGATAAATCCAGCATGTGGATAATCCTTTATTTTATCATATTTAGGGAATGCGGTATCAAAATCATGTGAGAACATATAATCAATATAACTTCCAAATCCAACTCCTGTTAAAGGCTTTTTCTTTGCTATTTTTATACCAATATCAGCAAAATCTTTTCTATGTTCTACTGAAGAGTCATCCTCAAATATTTCTTTATTATCATTACTTATAAGCTTTAAAGCATCTTCTCCAGTAATTAAATGATATACATCATCAATATGTAACATTTCTATTCCATAGTATGCTGTTGATTGTGCAACATATATCGCACCTGGAACAATGAAATGTAGAGATATACATAACATAAGAGTTATGATTGTTATTCTATTAATAATTATTTTATAATTAGAGATAAGTATTAAGAATATTATTCCCCAAAATACAAGTAAAGTTGATCTCGTAAAAGTAAGAATTAAAGTAAAATATAACAATATAGGAAATAACATTAATAATATATTAACTATTTTATTATCAATTAATTTTTGTTGTCTTATGTATAATATAAAAATAAATACTAAGTTAATAAAAATACCATAGTATATTGGATTAAAGAAGGTTGAAATAACTCTTCCTCTAATTCCAAAATACTTTTCAGTTCCATTATAATTTAAATCTATATATTTTATATATTGAAGTATACTATATAAAGAAGCTATTAATATAGAAATTAAAAAACATTTAATGAAATCAATAATATCTTTTTTTTCAAATTTAATTCTGCATATAATACCAAAATCAATACCAAACATTATAAACTTTAGTAATGTATATATTGATACTTCTAAATTTTTTGTAACAAATAATGAAATGCTTGCTAAAACAATAAATGCAACATATATAATAGGTAAATATTTAAATTTAAAATCGTTTAATTCTATTCTTTTTCTTTTATATTCTATTGAAAATATAATAGGTAGTATTGCAAGTAATACTAATCTTATTGGTATAGTATTAAATATTGCTCCATACTTTTTTGGAATTAAAATTAAAAGAACTATTAGTATTTTTATATAAAAAATAGTATATGATTTTATTTTTTTTGTTAAATTCATTTACATCACCAATCTATTTTAATCATATAACAAGATTATATCATAAAATGTATAAATATACTATAGAAACCTATTTTTTTGTCTATTTTATTTACAAAAAATATAGATAATGATATACTAAATAAAGAAAGTTAATAGATTGGAGAAGATAAAATGAAGGAGTTCATTCAATCAATAAAAAATAAATTTAATAAAATAGATAAAAATTATTTTGTAATAATCCTCATAGGATTATTATTAATGGTACCATTAATGTCTTATTTTTATATTAATGGTCATGATACACAATTTCATTTAGGTAATTCAACTATATTAAAAAATTATTTAAATAATGGTGGTCTTAATTTATTTAATTTAAAAATAGTAGATACTTCTGCTTATAATTTTGGTTATGGTATAGGAATTTTTTATCCAAGATTTGCTCATAGTATTATTGCATATTTATCCTGTCTCACAGGAGGAGTAGTGACTGCTGCCAAAGTATATCAATTTATAGTTATAGTTTTGTCTGGAATATTTATGTATAAGTTAATAAAAAGAATAACTAATAATAGAAATAGTGCATTAATTGGAACTATATTTTATATGTGTGCTCCATACTTTGTTTCAGACTTTTATGTTAGAAGTGCATTAGCTGAATGTTTAAATTTTATATTTACACCTATGATATTTTTAGGTATATATGATTACTTATATTTAAATAATCGTAGAAATTTCTTTATCTTCTTTATTATAGGATTTATAGGTGTAGTAAATTCTCATTTAGTGACAGGTGTTTTTTTAGTCATATTTGTTTTAATATTTTTACTATTTAATATGAAAAGAGTATTAAAAAAACAAGTTATATTAGATTTTGTTTTAGCGTCTTTAATAGTTTTAGCATATTGTTCACCATTTTTAGTTTTAATGATCCAACATAAACTATTTGGAAATGTAGCGATATTTTTAAAGGACTTTATGGGTAATCCAAGTTGGTCTTATGGAACTGCACTTAATTTAAGTGATTATTTGTCACTTACACCTAATGAAAAAAACTTTGGAATAACTTTTTACTTAAATATTATAATGGTTATAATGGCATTTTATTCTATAATAAATTATAAAAAAATAGAAAAAAAGTTAAATGGTAAAAATATAGTTTTTCCATTAATTGTATTAAGTATATGTTCTATTGTTTTATCTACTAAAATAATTCATTGGTATAAATTACCAGATATGTTTCAACTAATACAGTTTCCTTGGAGACTTCAAATATTTGTAGTATTTTTCTTAAGTATATTAGCTTCATTTATAGTTGTAACTTGGGATAATACTAAAACAAGTTTATTTAAACCAATAATAATATGTGCTTCTATCGTTATAGCACTAAATTCAATAGACTATACAAGATTAAACTTTTTTAGTCTAGCCGATATATCTATTTATCCTATGGGATCACAAAGAGAATATTTACCAGTAAATACTTTGAATAATGTTGGATATTTAGAAAGCAGAAGAGAAGAAGTGGTAATTAAAGATGGAAAAGCTAATGTTGATATACTATCAAACTCTGTACCAGAAATGGAATTTGATGTTGATTTAGAAAGTTCAAAAACAACTTTAGAATTACCAAGACTATATTATTTCGGTTATAGGATTATGCAAAATACATCAGATGGATTAAGAAAGATAGAATATAAAGAAAATGATAAAGGTTTTATAGAATTAGATTTAAAATCATCTGGTAAAGTAACAGTAGAATATGTAGGTACTAAATTATATAGGGTATGTAGAATTATAAAATTTTTAACTATAATATTAATTGGTATATATATTCTAATTAAATTATTAAAAAAAAGAGGAGATCAGATGATGAAATCTATAAGTAAAACTTTAAACAAAATCAAAAATAAGATATATACTAGAAAAAATATTGAGTTTATTAAAAAAAATCAATGTAAAATATTGTTCTTAATGGGTGCTTTGATAACTTTACCTTATTTAGCGCCTCATTTTGCTCTTGATAGTTATACATTACTATGTAATAGTTATATAAACTATTCTACAATATTTTTTAAAGCTGGAAGAATAGTAAGTGGTGCATTTTATTGCTTGTTTGAAATTTTACATTTACCATTCAATACAGTTTCAGTATTATCTACAATATTATCTATAGTAATTCTTACTCTATCTATAAAAGAATTATTAGATATAATAGAACTTAAAAATAAAGATACTAAGTCTAAATATATAATAATACTAATACTATGTTTTTCGATGTTATATAATTTTATGAGTATGGAGTTCTTTGTTTTTATGGAATCTTTTGTAATGTTTTTGGGAGTTTTATGTTGTTTAAAATCATTAAAAAATTTATTACTAGATACAAAAAAGAATAAAGTAATCTCATTACTATATTTAATACTTGCTATATCATGTTATCAAGGGGTATTATGTATGTATATACCACTAGTTTTATTCTTTATATTAACTGATAATATAAGTATAAAAGAAAAAATATCTAAAATACTATTATCTATAATTTACTATGGTATTAGTTTTGTATATTCGTTTATTTTAATAAAGATTAGTAATTTGATATTAAAAACTGCAGATGTAAAAACTGGTAATATGGATATAATTTATAATATTAAATATATACCTAAACTTATTAAAAATACTTTTACAACTTTGTTTGATTTTTATAATCCTAAATTATTTTATTTACTTTTAATAGCTTTATTAGTTTGTTTAATAGGCTTAAAATCAAAGGATAGGTTAATAAAATTAGCAAATATATTTTTAATTGTTATTTCGTTGGTTGTATTTGCCTTTGTACCAAATGTAGTTATGTCATCAACTGCAAATTATACCGCACCACGTATGTTGATTAGTATTGGTATGATTATACCTGTAATAATACTTTATATAGTTTTAAACTACGATATGAAACTTAATAAAATAATTAATATAGTAGTTATAATAATATGTTTAGTAAACTTTTCATATGTAAGTTTTAATTATTTTAGAAATTTTAATATAGGCATCAAAACATATGCTAGAGATCAAAAATATGTTTCACTTTTAGCAAACAATATAGAAAAATATGAAAAAGATAAAAAAATTAAAATTAAAGATATATATTATGGATTTGATACAAATGTTGGTTATCATTATGATGATGGTGGGATAGTTAATGGATTTAATTTTAGAGTAAGTGCTATACCATGGGCAGTTTCTTGGGCATTTACTGGTCTATTGAAATCTAACTTACACGGTGACTATAATTTCATTTTAATGACATCAGAAGAAGTCAAAGATATTTTTGGTGAAGTTAATTATGATAATTTTGATATTAGACAATTAAAATTTGAGAAAGATGCAGTATATATATTGTTATATTAAGGAGTAAATAATGAAATATGGAATAATAATGACGGTTCATAATAATCCAAAACAATTAAAAAGATTATGTGAAACTCTTGTAAATGATAGTGCTTACTTTTTTATACATGTAGATAAAAAAAGTGATATAAATATATTTAAAGAAGAATTAAAAGATATACCTAGATTGAAACTTATTTCAACTACTAAAGTATATTGGGCAGATATTAGTCAAGTGGATGCTACTATAGATTTATTAAAAGAAGCGGTTAAAGCTAATATGGATTATATTTTCTTTATATCTGGGCAAGATTATTTAATAAAAAGTGATAATAATTTATTAAATTATGTAGATACTAATAAAAATTATATGGAGTATTATAAATTGCCAAATAAAAATTGGGGAGAAGACGGTAGATGTAATAGATATTTATACTATCATAATATTGTGAATGCTAATGGTATAAAAAAATTCAACCCAAGAGATAGATATTATAAATTTATTAATAGGGCACTTTTAAAAATTCAAAAGGCTTTGCACATTAAAAGAAAATTTATAAAAAATTATATTCCATATAGTGGTGCTAATTGGTTTAATATAAATAAAGAATGTGCAACATACATATTAGATAATTATAAAAAAATATATAAGTATTTTAAATTTGTACAATTTCCAGATGAAATGTTTATTCAAACTGTTGTATTAAACTCTAATTTAGCTAAAAAAACAATTAATGATACATTAAGGTATGTTGATTGGTATACAGGACCTGAACAACCTCGTACATTAACACATGAGGATTATAAAAAAATAATTAAATCTGATGCTATTTTTTGTAGAAAATTAGATGAAAATAAAGATAAAAAAATATTTGAAATGCTGGATAAATATAGAAATAGAAAATAAACACAAATTTTATTAGGAGTGTGATTTATGAAATTAACATTTGTAGTGCCTTGCTATAATGAAGAAAAAAATATAAGATTATTTTACAATGATGTTGTAAAAAGCTTTAAAAATAAAGAGTATGATATTGAATTAATATTTATAAACGATGGTTCTAAGGATAATACTATAGGTGAACTAAAAAAATTGGTTAAACTAAATGATTTTGAAATTAAAATTATAGATTTTTCTAGAAACTTTGGTAAAGAGGCAGGTATATATGCTGGTCTTAAAAATTCAACTGGTGATTATACAGTTTTGATTGATGCAGATATGCAACAACCCCCTAGTTTAGTTCTTGATATGTTAAAATGTATAAAAGAAGATAATACTATTGATATCGTGGCATACTATCAAGAAACTAGAATTGAAGGAAAAATTTTAAGCTTTTTAAAAAAGAAATTTTATTCAATAATAAATAAAATTACAAAACTTAATTTTGTTAATGGAGCAAGTGATTTTAGACTAATAAAGAGAAATGTCTTGGATGCTATTCTTGAGTTTACAGAAAAAGAAAGATTTTCTAAAGGAATATTTGCTTGGATAGGCTTTAATACCAAATATTTGCCATATGTTCCTTTAGATAGAGCAAATGGAAAAACATCCTGGAGCTTAAAAAAATTATTAGGTTATGCGATGTCTGGAATATTATCATTTACAAATAAACCTTTAAAAGTAGTAACTCATCTTGGAATTTTTAATATAGTTATTTCATTCATATGGTTTATAATTTTAATATTATTAAATAATTCCATACATAATTTTCAATACATATTATCATTTATACTATTTATGTCAGGATTAAATTTTATAGTTTTAGGCTATATTGGGGAGTTTATTTCTAGAACATATAATGAAACAAGAAAAAGACCAATTTATATAGCTAGGGAGGTATTAACTAATGAAAAAGTTAAATAGTATTTATAAAAAATATGAAGAAATAATTAACTATATTGTAGTGGGTGTTATGACTACAGTTGTTAGTTTAGGTACATACTATATATCAGTTAATACTTTCCTAAATCCTAAAAATGGAATAGAATTACAAATAGCTAATGTTATTTCATGGATTTTAGCTGTTACATTTGCATACTTTGCAAATAGAAAATTTGTATTTAAAAGCAATAATAAAAATAAATTTATAGAAGGATTTAAATTTTATCTATCTAGGGTATCAACTCTTTTAATAGATATGTTAAGCATGTTTTTACTTGTTACAGTTATGTCTATTAATGATAAAATATCTAAAATATTAGTTCAATTTATAGTGCTTGTTTTAAATTATATTTTTAGTAAGTTTTTAGTATTTAGAAAAAGTGATAGTAAAAGGGTTTTATTTATAGCATCCACTGGTGGACATTTAAGTGAACTTTTACAATTAAAACCACTTTTAAAAAAATATGATAGCTATTTAATAACTGAGAAGACAAAATCTACAATAGGTTTAAAGAATAAATTTGATAAAGTAGATTATTTAGTATATGGAACAAAAGATCACAAATTTTCTTATATATTTAAATTTTTATATAACTGTTTAAAATCTTTAGTATTATATATAAAAATAAGACCAAAGGTAATTGTTACAACAGGAACTCATACAGCAGTTCCAATATGTTATATAGGTAAACTTTTTGGTAGTAAAATTATATTTATTGAGACGTTTGCTAATAGTAAAACCAAAACCTTATCTGGTAAACTTATTTATCCTATAGCAAATACTTTCATTGTACAGTGGGAGAGTATGTTAGAATTGTATCCTAAAGCAATTTATGGGGGGTGGATATATTGATTTTAGTTACACTTGGAACTCAAGATAAAAAATTTACAAGACTTTTGGATGCTATTCAAAAGCAAATTAATAATAAAATAATAACAGATAAGGTAGTAGTACAAGCCGGTTGTACAAGTGATTATAAATCAAATGATATGGAAATATTTGATTTAATACCAATGGATAAATTTGATGATTTAATAAGTAAATGTGACTTACTTATTACACATGGTGGAGTAGGTTCAATAATAACAGGTTTAAAAAATAATAAAAAAGTAATAGCAGCTGCAAGATTAAAAGAGTATGGAGAACATACTAATAATCATCAGTTACAAATAATAGAAAATTTTACTAAGTCTGGTTATATTTTATCTCTTGATGATTTTGATAAGTTAGATAAAGTATTAAGCAAAGCAAAAAAATTTAAACCTTTAAAATATAAGAGTAATACAAAAAATATGATTAAATTAATAGAAAAAGAAATAGATAAATATTAAAATATAAAATGATAGGGTGGTTTAATGAAAAAGAAAGAAAATATAATTTTTATAATATTAGTACTTTTAATAATAAGTGTAGGCTCTCTTACTCTTGTTAAGGGAGAAAAAGATATTTCATATAGAGAAAATAGAACTTTAGGTACATTTCCCAAATTAACAGTACATGGATATTTAAGAGGTGATTTTCAAAATTATTTTACAACAGCATTTTCAGATCAATTTATAGGTGGAGAAACAGTAAAAGCTAAAACTCATTCTCTTTTAACTTTTACAGATTATACAAATATACCAGAATATATTTGTAAAAATAGATATGTAAATGTAAGTGATACTATGTCAACTTTTGATTGTTCAGAGTATATTATGCCTGGGCCTAGTAAGTTAAGTGAGGAACAAGAATCAACAATACTTGATAGATTAAAAGTTTATAGCACGATGAATGAAAAAGTAGATATGTATTATTTTCTCCTAGAAACTCCTGCTATGTATGATTTTGAAAAAAATAAACCTAGTATAGATATTTTAAATATCGTTAAAGATAATCTTAAGGGAAAATATAAAATAGATTATCTTCCTATTGAGAATTTTGAAAACTATAAAGAACATTTTTATAAAACTGATCATCATTGGAATTATAAAGGATCATATGAGGCTTATAAAAAAATAGTTAAAATGATGACAAAAGATAAACCTTTAGAGCCTATTGAAGAAAAAGAGTTTGATGCATATTTTTATGGCTCAGCAGCTCGTAGTACTCAAATTTTTGATTATAATGAAAAATTTAAAGTATATAGATTCAAGTATCCTGAATATACAGTTCTTGTAGAAGGTAAAAAAGGAGAATATGGTGCTGAAGAAGAGTACTTTGAAGGTAATTATGATACAACTCCACTTAATAATCATTATGGTATATATTATGGTGGAGATAATGGAGAATTGGTTTTTGACTTTAATAAACCTAAAAAAACAAATTTATTAATACTTGGTTCATCTTACACGAACCCAATAAATAAATTAATTGCCTCACATTTTAATAAAACATATGTGGTTGATTTAAGACACTATGCTTGGGCAAAAGGCGAAGATTTTAATATAAAAGAATATTTAAAGGATAATAAAATAGATAAAGTTTTAATTATTTCGGATTTTAACTTTTTACAAGATCATGATTTTGATATAGAATGGAGCAAATAATATGTTATTTAGTAGTTTAATTTTCTTATTTGTTTTTTTACCTTTAACTTTATTAATATATTTTATTTCTGATGATAGATATAAAAACTATATATTATTGTTTTTCTCTTTAGTTTTTTATTCTTGGGGAGAGCCTAAATATATATTTTTGATGATAGCATCTCTATTATTTAATTATATTTTTGCTCTTATTATAGATAAATATAATAAGAATGAGACAATAAGTAAAACAGTATTAATTATCTCCATAATATTTAATTTATCTTTAATATTTGTATTTAAATATTTTAATTTCTTTGCTTCAAATATTAATAATATATTTGGAATAAATATACCATTAAAGAATATAGCACTTCCTATTGGAATTAGTTTTTATACATTTCAAATTATGTCTTATGTTGTGGATGTATATAAGAAAGATGTTAAAGTTCAAAAAAATATATTTTTATTAGGAACATATTTAACTTTCTTTCCACAATTAATAGCAGGTCCAATAGTAAGATATTCTACAGTAGAAGAAGAATTAAGAACAAGGCATCATTCTATTGCTCTTTTTGCAGATGGATTTAGAAGATTTATTGTTGGATTAGGTAAAAAGGTAATTATAGCTAATAATGTTGCTCTTTTAGCAGATACTATACTAAATGGGGCTGTTAGTAATCATCATCAAGGTATTATTCTTATAATTGGTGTTTTAGCTTATACATTACAAATTTATTATGATTTTTCAGGATATAGTGATATGGCAATAGGCCTTGGAAAAATGTTTGGATTCCATTTCTTAGAGAATTTTGATTATCCTTATATATCTTGTAGTATAACAGAATTTTGGAGAAGGTGGCATATTTCTTTATCTACTTGGTTTAGAGATTATATCTATATACCATTAGGAGGTAATAGAGTATCAAAACCTAGATGGATATTTAATATATTTGTAGTATGGATGCTTACTGGACTTTGGCATGGAGCTAGTTGGAATTTTGTAATATGGGGATTATATTTTGGAATAATTCTATTAATAGAAAAACTATTTTTATCTAAGTTTTTAGATAAATTACCAAAAATAGTAAGATGGATATATTCATTTGCACTAATAAATTTAGGTTGGATTATTTTCAGGATGGAAGATATTTCATCAATGAAATATCTATTATTAAATATATTTAATAATCTTACAAAACCTATTGGTGGAGTACTTGCCAAAAATTACTTTTTATTAAATTATATTCCTTATTTTATAATAGGTATTATACTAATGTTTCCAATAATTCCATTTATTAAAAATAAATTTAAAGATAATAAATATTTTGTTATTATAGATGATGTAGTACTTTTAATAGTATTTGTTATTTCTATTTGTTTACTTATAAATAATACATATAATCCATTTATATATTTTAGATTCTAAGGAGAAGTATTATGAATAAAGTAAAAAAATATGATTGGTTAGATATACTTAGAATAATTTCTTGCTTTGCCGTAATTTTACTACATTGTAGCTGTGATGCATTTTCAGTTACTCAAGGTATAATAGGTTTTACTATAGGAAACTTTTATAATTCAATATCTAGATTTTGTGTTCCTATATTTTTAATGATTACAGGTGCTTTATTATTAAATCCAAGTAAAGAAATAGATATTAAAAAATTCACTATAAATAAAACATTAAGAATAGTGATTGATTTTGTTTGTTGGTGTATAATTTATTATTTGTTTTATACAATAATTATAGCAAAGGATAAAATAACATTTGAAGGATTAATAAATAGTATAATAAATTTTCAATTTCATTTATGGTATATGAAAGCGCTTATCTTTATTTACTTATTTTTACCAATAGTTAAATTAATTACTAATAATCATGAAAAATTAATTAAATATTGTATTATTATATTTTTAATATTTGGAGTTTTATTGAAAAGTTTAACACTTTTACCATTGCCACCATGTATAATTAATCTGTTAAACTTTTTTAGAGAAAGTGATTCATTTTGGTATATGGGATATGTAGTACTAGGATATTATTTATTCTCAACAGATATTACAAAAAATAAAAGATTAATAATTTATGTATTAGGAATAATTTCTCTTATTTGTTGTTTTGGATTAAATGAGTTAGCATATATAAAATTTCATAAAATGCTTTATTTAAATGATTATTTTTCAATTACTACGTTATTTTATTCTATATCTATTTTTGTATTTATTAAATATAAGTTTAAAGATAAATCATATAATGAAATTAACTTGAGATTTATAGGTGATAAAACATATGGAATATATTTAATACATATGATGGTTATGTATTTATATGAATTATTAGAATTTAGTACTTTTTCATTTAATTTTATAATATCTATACCTATAATGAGTATATCAATATTTATTGCAAGTTATATTATAATTATAATTATGAAGAAAATACCTATAGTAAGAAAAATAGTATAAATTTAAAAAATTTGTCATATAATATAATAGAATAAATGAATTTGACAAATTATTATAAATTTGCTATAATCTTATCTATCGATGGCACATTATTCTAGTCAGATGATTTATTATGAAGACGGGGCTAAAAATCCGTTAAAGAGCATATCGATGAAACTTTTGGTGCTTGCTTCTTTCGCCCAGATTGGGGTGAGTGCTGGAAATGAGAATGTTGGGCATCCATAATGGCATATGCAAATGACCCACCATTCGTGGAGACCTATTATTGTGTTTGGCCTATACGTGATAACTGATGGACTAAATACGAAATAGGATTAAACCTACCTTGTGATGAAAGTTATGGGTAGTGTAGCTTGTCTTGAGTGAGTAATAGGGATAATTGATTAAACAATTTTGTAAGTTTTTAGCTAGAACCTTCAAGATTGCAATTTGAAATATTATTTGCAAAAAAGAATTAATAATAAATATTTGGTGAGGAAATCTTCTAGAGTGTTGTTAGTATGGGATTGCAGTGCGTACTAAGTGGCAATCAAGTAGTATAATAGGTGACTATATACTGAATCTTTTAAAGGGGAACCGCTTATTGGTAACGATAAGTAAGATTTAGAGAAATTCGACTTGACCTAAGACGTAAAGTTAATCATATTAACGCCATGTAGTAATAAGGCTTATGCCTTTTTTTCTTGCTTATAAATAAATTATATGTTAAAATATTCATGTGATAGGAGAGTCTTATGAAGAAAAAATTGATACCAATTATATTAGTTATCTTAATTATATTTGTAATAAGTGTGCTTGCAATATATAATTATACTGAAGTTAAAAAAGAAAAATTACAAAAAGAAAATATAAAGAAATTAGAAACATCTATTAAATCACATTATAACACTTACGTTGTAACTACTTCAAAAACTAATTTGTACTCTAAAGATGGGGATAAATATATTGTGGTAGGAGAAATAAATAAGGATGTAAAACTTAAATTATCTGATATAAAAATTGATTCTAATACAAAATATTTTCAAATTGATTTTGACGATTTATATATAGAATATGATAAAGTAAAACCAATAGAAGAATTTATTATAAGTAATAGATATAAAAATTATATTCCATTTAATATAAATATAAAAACTCTTGATAAAACATCATTTTATGATGAGGATGATAATTTAATATATAGTTTAAATAAATCATTTGATTTTGTAGTTTTAATAAAAGATAATGAGAGATATGGTGTTGAATATAATAATGAACTTATGTATATACATAAAAGTGATGTAGAAAAAACTTATAACAATATAAATACAGAACTAAAAAATAAAACAAAAATAAAAACACTTACTTATCATTTTATATATGATCCAAATACTACGGAGTGTAATGAAATTATATGTCAAACTTTTGACCAATTTGAATCTCATTTAAAATATTTTAAAGAAAATAATTATTTTACTTTAAAACTTAATGAATTAGAACTTTATTTAGATGGTAAACTTCAAATACCCGAGAATAGTGTTGTTATTACTATAGATGATGGTACTATACTTGATTTAGGAGCTTTAGATTTATTAGAAAAATATGAGGCTAATGCAACTCTTTTTGTAATCACTAATTGGGTAGATCCTAATCATTTTAAATCAGATAATTTAGATTTAGAATCTCATACTGATGATATGCATCTTCCATATCAATGTCCCGGGTATGGTAGTCAAGGAGGAGGAATACTTTGTCTTCCTGAAGATGTAGTTTTAAAGGATTTAAAATTAAGTCAAGAGAAACTTGGTGGAAGTAAATATTTTGCTTATCCATTCTTCGATTTTAATGATAGGGCAATTGAACTTTTAAAGAAAGCTGGATTTCATTTAGCCTTTATAGGTCAATATGATACAGATGGATATTCATATCCACTTAAAACAGATAAATTTAAAGTAAGAAGAAAAACTATATTTTCTAATACTACAATGGATGAATTTATTTCAATTTTGAAATAGTTCATCCTTTTATTGTATTAAATATAAAAATATGTTATAATTCATAGTAGGTGATGATATGCAAGAAGATATGTCTTTAGAATTTAAAGAAGAAGAAAAAGAAAACAAAAATAAGAGTTATGTTATAGTTGGAGTATTGTATGCTATTGTTATTATATTGTCAGTATTTTTATATTTAGGTTTAAAACATCAAAAACAAGTTGTAAAGGATAATTTAGATAAAACAAAAATAAATGATAGTACAATAGATGATTTGGATCTATTTGAAGAAAGTGGTATAAATGAGTAAAAATAATAAAAAATCAACTAATTATAGTTGGATAATTAAAATAATTATTATTGCTTTTGTAATTTCTTTTATATTTACTTTTATATCTGAAACATCAATACCAAAAGTAAATATTTTTTTAGGAATTATACTTACACTTTTATTTATATTGATAGGTGTCTTGTTTGACATGATAGGTGTTGCTGTAGCAACCGCTAATGAAGATGTTTTTCATTCTATGGCTGCTAAAAGAGTAAAAGGAGCTCGAATGGCTGTAAGGCTTAAAAAGAATGCTGATAAAGTATCAAGCTTTTGTAATGATGTAATTGGAGATATATGTGGTATTATTTCTGGTTCAACAGGTGCTGTTATATCTTTAAAAATAGCAAATACTTTTAATTTAAATCGATTAATTGTAACACTTATAATCATGGGAATTATATCATCAATGACAATAGGTGGTAAAGCTATGGAAAAAGGTTTAGCTATGAATAAAAGTAATAAAATTGTAATGGGATTTGCTAAAGTTTTAAGTATATTTAGTAAAAGTTGAGGTTATATATGAAAAAAAATGGTTTTACTTTAATTGAAATTTTGGGAGTAATAACTTTACTTGCTATTATTTTTACAATAACTACTGTAGTAGTTACAAAAATAGTCGCAAATGGTAGAAATACAACTTATCAAAAACAAATAAATGATATTTTAAATGCAGCATATGATTGGTCATTATCACATGTAAATAAATTACCAATGGAAAATAGAAAAATATATATAACTCTTAATGAATTAAAAAAAGAAGGTTTAATAGCAGCAAATTTAACAGATCCAAAAACACAAAAAAAATTTTCAGATGATCTTGTTATTAGTATAAGCAATGTAGGTGGAAATTATAAATATAATGATCCTAATTCAAAACAAGGTGGGGACTATTTATATAGAGTTGAAACCGATTTGATGAATTCTAAAGATTATGATTATTTTAGACCTAAAATAATACTAGAAGGTACAGGTAGTGAAACATATACATCAAAATATAATTTAGGTAGTGATTATACATATCCTTCTTATAGTGCAAAAGATTCAGATGGATTAGATATTACCGATAGTATAGTTATAACAACAGTTCTAAATAATACTATGGTAGAAGGTGTTGATACATCTAAGGTAGGTATTTATTATGTGATTTATACAGTTGTAGATAGTAAAGGTTATTCTGCTTCTGTTATTAGAAATATTATAATAGCTGATGAAGAGGCTCCAACACTTACATTGCCAGATAATGAAACTATATCTACATCTATTACAAGTTATGATTTAATGAAAGGTGTAGTTTGTACAGATAATAGTAATACTTGTAAAGTTACAACCAGTGGTACAATAAAATTTGGTACTATTGGAAAATATGTAATAAAGTATACAGCAAAAGATGAATCTGGCAATACTACTACAAAGAAAAGAGTTATTACAGTACAAAAGAATAGTTAAAACTATTCTTTTTTAACAAAATTAAAAAATTTGTGTTATAATATATAACACATCGATTAGGAGTTGATTTTATGGAAAGATTTAAGACTAAGTTAATTTTATTAGTATTGCTTATTATTTGCTTAGGAGTTATAACATTTTATGGCGTATTTGGTTTATCTATATCTCCATTTAGCACAAATAAAATAAAATCAACTAGAAAAGAACAGGAAAATTTAACTACGATAACTGCAATTAATGGAACTAATATCGCTTATGATAAAAATACTAATACATATTTTTATACTATATCAAAAAGAAGCATAGGGAGTACTGTTGCACTTAAACTGGAATTTGATGGCAATTATAAATATAAGTTTAAAGGTCATGCAATAAATTTAGTCAAAGTAGATTTTAATAGAACATATAAAGTTACTATTTATAACAAGAATAAGTATTATGAAACTAAAATCAGGTTTACAAATTTACCAATAGTAAATATTGGTGTTAATAGTGATATTACTAGGGATGAAACAAATTCAGATTTTACATATATAAATTCAACATTATTAAATAAAGTAGTAAATAATAATAGTACTATTAAAATAAGAGGACAAAGTTCATCTGTTTTTCCTAAAAAATCATATAAAATAAAAATGTATAATAAATCATATTCTAAAGATAAAGATATAATTATGTCTAAATTTTATTATGGATCATCTTTTATATTAGATGCATTATATAGAGATTCATCAAAGGTTAGAAATTTACTTGCTACTCAACTTTGGAATGTAGTTTCAAATGATTTTACAAACATTGATATATATAGTGAATTTGTTGAAGTATTTATAAATAATGAATATAAGGGATTATATTTACTTACTGAACCAATTAATAGGACAAAATTAGGCTTGACTAAAAGCAAGGGTAATAATACTAGTGTTATAATTAAATCCAGTGGATGGCAAACTCAATATTCTAAGGATTTAAATGATTTAAATTTAAATAGTGATGTAATTTTAGATTATGAATTAAAATATCCTAATGATGAAGAACTGTACTATAAATCATGGGAAACATTTTTAGATATTACAAAAGATTATTATGATGCAGAAAAAGAAAATTCATATGAAATAATTTCAAATACATGGAATATAAAAAATTATATTGATATGGTTATTTTTAATGCTTTTATAAATAATGTTGATAATGTATTATTAAAAAATAATTATTTCTATATGAAAGATATAAATTCTCATCAATTATATATTCAACCTTGGGATATGGAATATAGTTTTGGGCTTACATATTATTCAAATGACAATCTAGAAACTTCTACTTTGAATTATAATAATATATTAAAGGCAAAGAAGAAAAATGATTATAAATCTACCATATTATTAAATTTAGATTCATATCCAAATAAAATGAAAAAGCTTATTGTAAAAAGATATTTTGAATTAAGAAAAAATGGATTGAATTCTGAATATTTGAATAAATTATTAGATAAATATTCTGATGAATTAAACCTAGGATCAGCTCTTAGAGATAGTGAAATTTGGTTAGAATATGATATAAATGATGAATTTAAGTTTATAAAGAATTGGATAAAGAATAGATTAGAATTTATGGATAAATATATGAAAGGTATAAAATATGAATAATGATTATAGAAAAGAATTAAAATATTTTATAACAGATAATGATTTTAATCTTTTAAATATCAATTTAAATTCTATATTGAAAAAAGATTATAATTGTATAAATGATTTTTATACAATATCAAGTATTTATTTTGATACATATAATAAAACATCTTATAATCAAGTAAAAAATGGATTAAGTGAAAGATGGAAATATAGAATAAGATTTTATAACTATGATGATTCTTATATAAAGTTAGAAAAAAAATATAAAATAAATGGTTTAACTAATAAAAAAAGTACAAGGATAACAAGAGATATTTTAAATCAAATTTTAAGTAATAAAATAAAAATAAATAAATTAAATGATCCATTATTAAATGAATTTATAATAAAGATGAATACTGAGTTTTTAAGACCAATAATTTGTATAGAGTATGATAGAGTTCCTTTTGTATATAAAATAGGGACAGTAAGAATAACACTAGATTATAATATTAGGTATACAAATAAGTATCATGATGTTTTTAATGGCAATAAGAAAGTAAGTTATTTACAAAATAAAATTTTAGAGGTAAAATACAATGAATTAATACCAGGCTTTATTAAATCAAAGTTAGGTTTAAATCACTTAGAACAAACTTCGTTTTCTAAGTTTAATAATTGTATAGATGATTTAAGTAGGAGGTTTTAATATGATATTAGCAACTAATTTCAATGATATATTTAAAAGTAGTTTTTTATCAAATTTTTCTAATAATATATCAACTGCTACAATAGTAGTAACACTAGTATATGCACTTTTAATTTCAATATTTGTATTTTTTATATATAAATTAACAACTAAGAGTGTTATTTATTCAAAAAAATTTAATGTATCTATGGCTTTAATGTCTATAGTAACATCTGCAGTAGTATTATCTATGCAAGCAAATATTACAGTTTCACTTGGTATGGTTGGAGCACTTTCTATTGTAAGATTTAGAACAGCTATAAAAGAACCTAGGGATTTATTATTTCTATTTTGGAGTATTTCAAATGGAATTATAATAGGGGCTGGAATATATTCAATAGCTATAATACTTGCTATAGTACTTGGAATATCTATGTTACTTTTTGATATGTTTCCAGATAAAAGAGATTCATATTTATTAATAATATATTTTAAAAATATAGATTTAAGTAAAATAGAAAATGTCTTAAATGAACAAAAGATAAAATATAAATTTAAATCAGAAAGTTTATCAAATAAAGAAAGTTATTATATATATGAAGTAACACTAGGTAAGAACAAGGATTTTGTAGGTGAAATATCTAAAATTAAAGGTGTTACTGATGTTAATTTAATGTCACAAGAAGGGGAATCAGGTTATTAATAAAAAGTGTTTATGAAAGAGAAAAATAAAATTAAAATAATATCTTTAATAGGGGCATCATTGATACCTCTTTCGAGTATATCGCTTACAAAAGATAATAATGAGAAAAAAATAATTAGTAAATATAACTACCAAAATAAGGAATCATATTCTATAAAAGAAATAGGGAATTATAGAAAACAAGAATTTTATACCATAGATGATCTTTCTAATTTAGATTATGTACTTTTAAATGTATATTCTAATTCTGATATATCTTGGCTTAAGTATTGTAAAAAAATAAATGAACTTATTTTATGTATTAATTGTTCTTTTTCTGATTGGCAAATTATATTAAAGGATTTAAATAGTATTAATTTTGGAGAGTTTAAAAATTTAGATAAACTCATTATAACTGGTATGTATGATGAGTCACTTGTATTTGATTCAAATAATTTTGGATTTCTTAATAATTTGAACAATATAAAAGAATTAGATTTAACTTTAGCGCATTTAGATAGTTCTTTTATTGAAAATTTTAATATGGTAGAAAAGTTAAAATTAGCAATAAAAGATTATAATTTAAATATTGATTATAAAAAGTTTAAGAATTTAAAAAGAATAGAATTTACAAATAGTAAAGGTGAATATGATACTGCTATTTATTTAAAAAATTCTGATATAGATGTTTTAGAGAATAATCAAGTATCAATTGGATTTAATGGAAAATTAGATAAGTTAAAGAAAATTAATACAATTCTTGATTGTTATGTGAATTCATTAAATATAAATGTATGTGATAGTAAAATAGAAAGATTAAATAAACTATCTATATTTATATTAGATTTATTAGAATACGATAATAAAATGAAGAATGATATAATAAATAATTCAAAGGAAAGTTCTTATATTAGTTCATTTTATAAAGATGGTAATTTATATGGTGCACTTGAAAATAATGGTGAAGCTATATGTGGTAATTATTCAGCTTTAGCAGTTGCTTTAGCTAATAGAATAGGTTTAAATATGTTAGATATTAGTTCAAGGGGACATGCTTGGAATTTAGTAGAACTTGATAATAAATTTTATTATAATGATTTAACTTTTTTAGACTCAAATAAAAATTCAAAAAATTATATTAAATATTGTATGAGTAATAATTTAGATTATTATTTATTTAGTATCAATAATAAATATGATGTAGATCATATTTCAAAAAGTTTACCATATTATGCAAAAAATAATACTTTAGGTAGTAATTTTCCAATATTATTTCATCTTTTGGTAAAATCTTTAGAAATATATTTTTTAATAGAACTTAAAAAAAAGTATAAAAATAAGAAATATATACATAAATAAACCTTTAAATATAAGAAAAAAGGTTTATTTTTTTTGACTTTGATTTTCTTTTTATGTTATAATGATTAAGGTGAAGTAAAAATGGTAAAATATGATGAGAGCTCAATTAAAATATTAGAAGGACTTGAAGCAGTTAGAAAAAGACCTGGTATGTATATAGGTTCAACTGATAAAAGAGGACTTCATCATTTAATATGGGAAATTGTAGATAATGGAATAGATGAAGTAATTAATGGTTATGGTAATAAAATAAAAATAATTCTTCATAAAGATCACAGCGTTAGCGTAGAAGATGAGGGACGTGGTGTTCCTGTCGGCATGCATTCAAGTGGTAAAAGTACTCCTGAGGTAATATATACAGTGCTTCATGCAGGAGGAAAGTTTGAAACTAGTGGATATACAGTATCTGGTGGGTTGCACGGTGTAGGTGCTTCTGTTGTTAATGCATTATCTAAGTGGATGGAAGTTACTATTAAAAGAGATGGTTATGAATATTTTATTAGATTTAAAGATGGAGGGCATGTTGATATTCCTTTAACTAAAAGAGATAAAACATCTAAAACAGGTACTCGTGTTAGATTTATGCCTGATGATGAAATATTTTCAACTACTAATTTTTCTTTTACTACTGTATGTGAAAGGATGCAAGAAAGTGCTTTTCTATTAGAGGGAATAACTATTGATATAACAGATGAAGAAGATAACAGACATGAAACATATTGTTATGAAGATGGATTAAGAGCATTTGTAGAATCTATAAATGAAGGTAAAAATGTTCTTCATAAGGCTACCGTTTTTAGTGGAAGTAAAAATAAAATTGATGTTAAGGTAGCTTTTCAGTATAATGATTCATATTCGGAAAATATAGTATCATTTGTAAATAATGTAAAAACAAGTGATGGAGGAACACATGAAGTTGGTTTTAAAACAGCTTTAACCCGTGTATTTAATGAGTATGCTAAAAGTAATGGATATCTAAAATCTAAAGATAAAAATTTAGAAGGACCAGATACTAGGGAAGGTTTAACTGCTGTAGTTAGTTTAAAAATCCCGGAAGAGTTATTACAATTTGAAGGACAAACAAAAGGAAAACTTGGTACTCCAATTGCTCGTACTGTTGTTGATTCTATAGTATCAGAAAAATTATCTTTCTTCCTTGAAGAAAACAAAGCAATCGCAACCGATATAATTAATAAAATGTTAAAGAGTAGAAATGCTCGTGAAGCTGCTAGGCGTGCTCGTGATGAGGCTCGTAGTGATAAAAAGAAAGATAAAAATGAAAGAACTATTAGCGGTAAACTTACTCCTGCTCAAAGTAAAAATTCAAAAATTAACGAACTTTTCTTAGTCGAAGGTGATTCAGCAGGAGGAAGTGCTAAAACTGGTAGAGATAGAAAATATCAAGCAATACTTCCTTTAAGAGGTAAAGTATTAAATACTGAAAGAGCATCCCTAGAAGACGCATATAAAAATGAAGAAATTAATACTATGATATATGCAATAGGTGCTGGAGTAGGATCTGATTTTACTATTGAAGATTCAAATTACGATAAAGTAATAATTATGACCGATGCCGATGTAGATGGATCTCATATTCAAATATTACTTTTAACATTTTTCTATAGATATATGAGACCTTTAATAGAACAAGGACATCTTTATATAGCTATGCCACCATTATATAAAATAGAATGTGGTAAAGAAGGCGAATATGCTTGGACTGAAGATGATAGAAAAAATTTACTTGAAAAATTTAAGGGTAAAAATACTAAAACTCAAAGATATAAAGGTTTAGGAGAGATGGATGCTACTCAATTATGGGAAACTACAATGGATCCTAAAACTCGTAGTTTAATTAAAGTAAGTATTAATGATGCTGCTTTAGCTGAAAAACGTGTTAGGGTACTTATGGGTGATAAAGTTGATCCTAGAAAAGAGTGGATAGAGGAAAATGTTGAATTTTCTATGGAAGATAATTATAAAATAAATTAACCTTTTAGAAAGGAATTAAGTATGAAGAAAAAAGAAAATACAAATGAAACTTTAGGACGAGTTTATGATTTTACCCTAGAAGAGATAATGGGTGATAGATTTGGTCAGTATGCTAAAGATATAATACAAAATCGTGCAATTCCAGATGTTAGAGATGGGTTAAAACCAGTTCAAAGAAGAATTCTTTATGCTATGTTTAAAGATAGAAATACTTTTGATAAGGCACATAAAAAAAGTGCTACTGCTGTTGGTAATGTAATGGGGCATTACCACCCACATGGAGATTCAAGTATCTATGAAGCTATGGTACATATGAGTCAGTGGTGGAAACAAAATGAGTGTTATATAGATATGCATGGTAATAATGGTTCTATGGATGGTGATGGAGCTGCTGCTATGCGTTATACGGAAGCACGACTATCTAAAATTAGTGGAGAACTTTTAAAAGATATTGATAAAGAAACTATTGACTGGGCACCAAACTTTGATGATACATTATATGAACCAGTAGTATTACCTGCTAGATTTCCTAATTTACTTGTAAATGGATCAAAAGGAATAAGTGCAGGATATGCAACAGAAATACCACCTCATAATTTAGGTGAGGTAATAGACGCGACTATTAAAAGAATTGATTCACCTAATTGTAGAATAGAAACTATTCTTGATATAATTAAAGGCCCAGATTTTCCAACAGGAGCTATAGTAGAAGGTAAAAAACAAATAATAGAAGCACTAACTAGTGGTAGGGGTAAAGTAATTATTAGAAGTAAATATGAAATAGTAGAGGAAAAAGGCAAGAAACAAATACTAATTCATGAAATACCATTTGAAGTTAATAAAGCTTTACTAGTTAAAAAGATTGCTGATATTATATATGATAAAAAAATAGATGGAATGCAAGAAGTTAGAGATGAATCAGATAGGGAAGAAAAAGTTAGAATAGCTATAGATTTAAAGAAAGACGCTAATGTAGAAAATATTGTTAATTATTTAATGAAAAATACTGATATGCAAATTAGTTATTCTTATAATATGATTGCTATTGTAAATAGAAGACCAATGCAAGTTGGAGTAATAGATATAATAGATGCATATATTGCTCATCAAAAAGAGGTTATAACTCGTCGTACTAATTATGATTTAACTAAAGCAAAAGAAAGACTTCATATTGTAGAGGGCTTTATTAAAATGATTGATATTCTCGATGAGGTTATTCGTACAATAAGAGCTAGTAAAAATAAACAAGATGCACAAGATAATTTAGTCAAACTATATGGATTTTCTGCTATACAGGCTGAGGAAATAGTTAAATTACAATTATATAGATTAACAAATACTGATGTTGAAGAATATAAAGAAGAATATAATAATTTGCTTAAAATTATAGAATTACTTGAAAGTATATTAAATGATGAAAACAAATTAAAAGATGTAATGAAAAAAGAATTAAAGCAAATAAAGACAGAGTATGCAACTCCTCGTAAAACTGAAATAAAGGACGAAATAACAGAAATAAAAATAGATGCGAATGCTATGATTCCAAAAGAGGATTGTATCGTTGTAGTAACTCGTGATGGATATATTAAACGTGTATCAAAAAGAAGTTATAGTGCAACTGATGATAAAACAGGATTAAAAGAACAAGATTTTATTTTAGGTATGTATGAAGTAAATACTATGGATACAATTTTAATGTTTACAGATATAGGTAATTATTTATATGTACCTGTATATGAAATACCTGATATGAAATGGAAAGATTTGGGTAAACATATAAGCAATATAATTAAAATAAATCCTGAAGAAAATATAATAGATTGTATGGCTGTTACAAATTTTGATACAGATGCATATATTACTGTATTCACAAGGGGTGGAATGATAAAAAGGACACTTATAAGTGATCTTAAAGCTACTCGTTATACAAAACCTATGCCATACATAAAGTTAAAAGATAATGATTTAGTTGCTAATATTTCTAAGTGTAATGGTAGTGATATATTTATAACTACTCATAATGGATTTGGGCTTAGATATGATATAAATGAAGTTCCAGTACTAGGAAGTAGAGCTAGTGGTGTAAAAGCAATAAGTTTAAAAAATGATGAGGTAGTAAGTGGTCAAGTATTTAATGATGAAGAATATTTAACTCTTGTAACTACAAAAAATACTGGTAAGAGAATTAAATTATCAGAGTTTGAAAGAATTTCAAGAGCGCGTAAAGGTATTCAAGTAATAAGAGATGTTAAAACTAATCCATACTACATATTAAAAACATTTATAATTAATTCAAAACATAATTTAGGTTTAAAATTTAGAGAAGACATTGAATTAATTAAATTGAGTGAATTACCTATAGCTGATCGTTATTCAACAGGTACAAGTTTATCAAAACATGATATTTTGGATGTGTTTGTAGAAAAAACTCTAGAAAATCCTAATGTAATTAAAGAACTTCCAAAAGAACCTATAGAAAAAGAAAAAATATCTTTAAAGTCTATAGATGAGAGAATAATGACAATAGATGATTTTTTAGGTGACTTAGATATAAAATAGATAACACTTTGTTATCTTTTTCTTATAAATATATATAACATGAAACACAATTAATTTATATCAATAAACATATTTATATAATATTAAAATTCTATGGTATAATAATTGAGGTGATGAACATGTCTAATAATCATGAAAAACTAAGAGATAAGTTATTAAATTTACCTATGAAACCTGGGTGCTATTTGATGAAAAATAGTGATGGGATGATTATATATGTAGGAAAAGCAAAAAAACTAAAGAATAGAGTTAATTCATATTTTAGGGGACAACATTATGGTAAAACTGCAAAACTAATAAGTGAAATAGATGATTTTGAATATATAGTTGTTAATAGTGAAGTAGAATCTTTAATATTAGAGATAAATTTAATAAAAAAGTATGATCCAAAATATAATATATTGCTTAGAGATGATAAAAGTTATCCTTATATAGAACTTACTGATGATACAGTTCCATCCTTAAAAGTTGTTAGAAATTTAAATAGAAAAAGAAAAGCAAAATATCTATTTGGACCTTATCCAAATGTAACAGCTGCACGTGGTGTTGTAAACTTATTAAATAGAATATATCCTTTAAGAAAATGCAGTACATATCAAAGTAAACCTTGTCTTTATTACCACATAAAAGAGTGTTTAGGTTATTGTACTCATAAAGTAGATAGTAAGACAACTGAATCCATGAAAAATGAAATAATTAAATTTTTAGGTGGAGATCACTCTATAGTAACTAAAAAATTAAAAGATAAAATGGAGTTTGAAAGTTCTATATTAAATTTTGAAAAAGCAAAAGAATATAAAGAATTGTTAGATTATATTAATATTACTTTAACAAATCAAGAAGTTGAACTTAAAGATAATATTGATAGAGATATATTTGGATATTATTTTGATAAAGGATATTTAAGTATTCAAGTATTTTTTATTAGAGGATCTAAAATAGTAGAACGTAAGAGTAATATCTTTGATATAGTTGATGATATAGGTGAAGAATTAACTAGATTTATTGCTAGATTTTATAATAATTTTAATAAACCTAAAGAAATACTTGTTCCAGATATAGTAGATAATGAAATTTTATCTAAATACTTAGATTTAAATGTAAAAAAACCTGTTAAAGGAGAAAAACTTAAATTAGTTAATAATGCATGTTTAAATGCTAAAATAGTTTTAGAAGAAAAATTTGAATTAATAAAAAGAGATGAAGAAAAAACTATAGGAGCTAATGAAGAATTAAAAAATATATTAAAATTAGATAAATTATCTAGAATAGAAATATTTGATAATGCTCATCTTTTTGGTACATATAATGTTTCTGGTATGGTTGTGTTTATAGACGGTAAACCATTTAAAAATAACTATAGAAAATTTAAAATTAGTATAGATAAAAATGATGATTATGGTACTATGAGAGAAGTTATATATAGAAGATACTTTAGAGTATTAAAAGATTCTTTAGAAAGACCTGATTTAATTATAGTAGATGGTGGTATAGGTCAAATAAATGTGGCTCGTGAAGTATTAAAGAGTTTAAATATGTATATACCAGTAGTAGGTCTTAAAAAAGATGATAAACATACAACAAATGCATTACTTGCATTTGAACCAATAGAAGAATTAAAAATAAATAAAAGAAGCAATTTATTTTATTTACTTGAGCGTATGCAAGATGAAGTACATGAGTTTACTATAAACTATCATAAACAAATTAGAAGTAAAGGTTCACTTTCAAGTGTACTAGATAATGTAGAAGGTATAGGAGAAAAAAGAAAAAAAGAATTATTAAAAAAATATAAAACTATTAATAAAATGAAAAGTGCTACTAAAGAGGAATTAGGAACTATTTTGCCTAATAATGTAGCTATAAATTTAATAGAATTTTTAAGTAAATTTGAATAATTTGCTAAAATTAATATTTTGTGGTAGTATATTAGTCGCTAAAAAGAGGTGTTTGTATGAAATTAGATAAAAAAACAAGTTTAAAATTAGCTTCACTATCACTTGCGGGCTTAATTACTATAACAGGCCTTGTTGGATGTAAGCAAAATAAAAAGAATAATGATTCAATAAATTCATCTATAACTATGTATTTTGATGATATAAACGAAGAGAATACTAATGACTTTAATATTAAATTAAAAAAATATAATGAATTTTTATGGCAAATTAATACTTTAGCACGTGTTAGTAGTAAATTAGATAAATTTCATTCAAAATTTATAGATATAGAAGAAAATAATGAAATAGGTTTATTAAATGAAGCAGAAATAGATACAATAGTAGATGATTATAATAAAGGATATAATTTAACAAGAAGCCTTTCTATCCTAAAAACACAATATAAATTATATAATACAAAAATATATAATTTATATGAGGTATTGGATGATTATGCTATTTCAATGGCTAAATTATATATATCAAATAATTTTAATTTAGATGATCCATCAAAAATAACAATTAGTAATTTCTATTTTAATAAAGTTGATGGAGAATATTCTGCTCAAGTTAATTATGATAATACTACTATAACTTTAACATCAATACCAAATGATAAAGATATACAAAATATATTAGAATTAATAGCTATATCAGTAAATATGGATTCACAAAATGAAACAAATATAAATAAAATTGAATCTTATAATAAAAATAGAAATAATTTGATAAAGAATAGTTATAACCGAGTAAATGAAATATATTATGATATGTTGAAAAAAGATAAAACTTATACAAAATAATTAAAAATATAGGTTATTGATTAATCTATATTTTTTTAGTATAATTTACATAGAATAGGAGGATAACATGAAAAAAGGTTTTACTTTAATAGAATTACTGGCAGTAATTGTAATACTCGCAATCATCGCATTAATTGCAACACCAATAGTATTAAGCATAATAGAGGATAGTAAGAATAATGCTAATTTAAGAAGTGCAGAAAACTATTTAACAGCAGCAAAACAATCTATCACAAATTATCAGATGAATAATCCAGAACAATCATTAAGTGGAACATACAATGTAATGAAAAATGGTAATTTATGTAAGGGAATAATAAGCAATGATAAATGTAACGGAAAAGAAATAAAGGTACAAGTATCAGGAGAAAAGATAATGCCAGGTTCAATTACAATAGGTGCTACTGGAGACTTAACAAAGATAAGAGGACTTGAAATAAATGAAAAAAATTATTCATATACAAATGGAAGTTTAAAAGAATATCCGATAAAAGTAGTATATAGGTGGTTAACAAGCACTATTGAAACTATAAAATTAGGAGATAAAATAGACCTAAATGATACAACAAAATATACAACAGATTTACCAACGTTAGAGTATCCATTTTATTTAAAACATGTATTAGATGCAAATAATAAAGTAATAGAGACATATGCATGTGCTAAAACTAAGGACAAAGAATATTGTTTAACAAATGAAGAATATGGCTTAACAGACAATGAAGAAGATTATACAGGTAATATGTTAATTTTAAAAGAACTAAGTGGTGAAGGTTTAAGTTGTACTTTCGACAAAATCAACAGCATTTGTAGTGATGGTATTATCAGTTTTTACGCGTTTCCGAGTGGTAGTGTGCGTACTGCTGGTCTTGGTGGACGTTGTGAGGTTGATGCAGGCGGTAGTTCGATTTGTATTGATCTCTAATAAATATTGTCAATAGTTTTTATGATAGAAATCATGGATGAGAAGTTCATGATTTTTTATATGAAAAAAGGAAATTAAAAAATTATGTTGTATATTAATAATAGGTGATAGTGGGCAAATAGAAAGTATGATATATGAAATTAGGGGTAAACAGGTGATGCTAGCTAGTGACGTTGCTAAGTTATATCAAGTAGAAACAAAGGTATTGAATCAAACTATAAAAAGAAATATTAATAGATTTCCAGAAAAATTTTGTTTTCAACTTTTATATGAAGAATTAAAAGATTTAAACTTGAGGTCACAATTTGTTACCACAAGTTGAAATAATCACGGTGGTACCAGATATTTACCATATGTTTTAACTGAACAAGGTATTATGGTGTTATCTGGATTGCTTAGAAGTGATATAGCTGTTAAAGTAAACATTCAAATAATAGTTGCATTTGTAAAATTTAAAAAATATGTTAACTTAGAAAAACGTATGTTAATAAATCATGAAAAAAAATTTTAAAATTAGAAGAAACTATTGATAAAATGAATGAAAAAGAAAAGATAAATTCAATATTTTATGAAGGTCAAATATATGATGCACATTCTAAGATTATTAATATTTTAAGCTTAGCTAAATCAAATATAATAATTATAGATAGTTATGCAGATAACACAATGCTTGATATTATTTCAAAAATTGATAAAATGGTAGTATTAATATGTACTAATAAAAAACTAAAGAATATTGATTTAAGTAAATATAACAAACAATATAGTAATTTAAAAGTAGTTTATAACAATTCATTTTATGATTGCTGCTTTATATTAGATAATAATATTTTATATCATTGTGGAGCTTCTATTAATTGCCTAGGATATAAGGTATTTGGGATTAATAAAATAGAAGATGATATTATTAAAGATAAATTAATTAATTATACTTTAACAATTATAAAAGCAAATCCTTTTAGAGAATTACAAAATAATTTATAATAATTACTAATATGGCAATTAATTATAAACAAAAAATTAAAAAATAGTTATAATTTTTGATACTTTTTTTCCATACTTTTGTATTAAATTATTATAATATATGGTATAATTAAATAAGGTGGTAACATGAGGAAAGATAAACCAAATTTAACTTTTGATGAGTTATTTGATAAAGTAAAAACTTATATAACAAATGAATCTGATAGAAAAATGATTACTAAATCATATCTTTTTGCATTTGAAAAACATTTTGGTCAAAAGAGACATACAGGTGAAGATTATATAGTGCACCCTTTAAATGTAGCATATATATTAGCTGAAATAAATGCAGATGCACAAACAATATCGGCAGCTCTTCTTCATGATACTATTGAAGACTGTGGTGTTACTAAAGAGGAATTAGCATCCGAATTTGGTAGTGAGATTGCAAATTTAGTAGATGGAGTAACTAAAATTAATAAATTAAATTTTAGTGGTGATAATGAAGCAATACTCGCTAATCATAGAAAAATAATAGTAGGACTTACAGAAGATGTTAGGGTTATAATAATTAAGTTAGCAGATAGACTACACAATATGAGAACACTTTGGATATTAAGTGAAAAAAGTCAAAAAGCGAATGCTAAAGAAACTTTGGAGATTTTAGTGCCAATTGCTCATAGATTAGGTATGAATAAAATCAAAAGTGAATTAGAAGATTTATCTTTGAGATATTCAAAACCAGATGTATATTTTTCTATTGTTGAGAAATTAAATCAATCTAAGGTAGAAAGAAATGCTAATGTAGAATTAATGAAAAATTCTCTTACTACTTTATTAAATAGTCATGGTATTAAACATAAAATAAAAGGTAGAGCTAAGAGTATTTATAGTATATATAAGAAATTAGATACTGGACGTAGATTTAGTGATATATATGATCTTTTAGCGCTTAGAATATTTGTAGATACAGAACAAGACTGTTATCAAACTCTTGGTATAATACATTCTAAATATAGACCTATACCAAAACGTTTTAAAGATTATATAGCTATGCCAAAAGAAAATGGTTATCAATCATTACACACGACTGTATTTGGAGAAAATGGCCAATTATATGAGATTCAAATACGTACTTATGATATGGATAATATAGCAGAACATGGTATCGCATCACATTGGTCATATAAAGAAAAAGGTAAGACTATTATGCAGTCTGCTATGGAAGAAAAGTTACAATTTTTTAGATCTATTATGGAACTAAGTAATGAAGAAAATGATGAAAATTTTATAAATAGTGTAAAAGAAGATGTATTAAAAAATATTATTTATGTATTTACTCCAAAAGGAGATGTAATAGAACTTCCTGTAGGTTCTACTCCAATTGATTTTGCTTATCGTGTACACAGCAAAGTAGGGGATTCTATGGTAGGGGCTATAGTAAATGGTAATATAGTATCATTAGATTATAAATTAAATGATAATGATATAGTTAAAATAATAACAAATAAGAATACATTTCCATCAAGAGAATGGATAAATATGGCTTATACAGCTCAAGCTAAAAATAAAATAAAAGCCTATTTTAATAGAATAGACAAGGAAGAAAATTTAAAAAAGGGTGAAGATTTACTTAATAAGGAACTTAGAAAGAAAAAAGTATCTAATTTAGAATTTTATAAAGATGAAAATATAGATAAAGTATTAAGTGAATTAAAAGTAGGAGATTTAACAGAATTATATATAGGTATTGGAAATGGTAAATTTAAACCATTATCTGTAATAAATATAATAAAAAGTGAAGAAAAAAGCAAAGAAGAAATAATTTTAGATAAAGTAAATTCTAATGAAGAAATAAAAATAAATGTAAAAAATGATATAATTGTAGAAGGAATAGATGAAATAAAAGTAAATATTGCATCTTGTTGTAAACCAATACCAGGTGATAGAATTGTAGGATATATTACTAAAGGTAATGGTATAAGTGTACATAGGAGTGTGTGCCCTAATATTAGTGAATTAGATGAAAGACTTATTGATGTATCATGGAATGATTCTATAGATAAGAAATATTCTACTAATATTTTAGTGCACTCTATAAAATTAAATAATGATAATAAAAATATACTTATTGATATAATATCAAAAACTTCATCTAGTGATGTAGTAGTACAAAGTATAAACACAGTAAATACACCAGATGATTATATGTTTAATATAACTATTCTAGTTCCAAACAAAGAAAAACTAATAAAATTTATAAATGATATAGAAACACTTGAAGATGTTACTAGAGTAGAAAGGCTTATAAAATAATGAACGCAACAGAACTTATTAAAACAAAAAAAGAAGAAAAATTAATCAAATTATTAAAAAGAAATAAATTAGATATTAGAATAGAAGAGATACTTATAAAAGCCATAGATTTCAATAAAAATAACCTAGTAAAATATATTATAGATAATTATGATATAGATTATAATTATAAAAATGAAATAGATTATGACTTAATTAGTGTTGCAGTTATAAGTGGTAATATTGAGATTATAAATTTACTTAAAAATAAAGGTATAAACTTAGAAAAAAAATATAAATATAATAATAAAAGCAATACTATAGTATCTCTAGTAAGAGATTTAGATACTTTAAAATATTTAGAAAAGTATATAAAAAAAGAAAAAATAAAAAAAGAGGTTAATTCTATTGTAAGATCTACTATCTTAAGTCATGATATAGAGCTTTTAGATTATATAATTAAAAACTATAAAATTAATATAAAAAGAATAAAGTATGAAACTCAAAATAAAAAATATAGTTTAATAGATATAACTGAAGAAGTATTACAAGGTATGAAAAATAGAGAATTTAGAAAAAGAGAGTTTGCTATATACATTAGTGATTTATTAAAGCCATCTCATAAATATAAAAAAATAATAAATAATGCTTTTAATTTATTAAAAGAAATAGAAGAAGAAAATATTTTAATAGAAAATTATTATAAATATTTAAAACAGTATTATTAATAGGAGGAATATGAGAGTTTTAGTTCAAAGAAGTAAAAAATCTAGTGTTAGAGTTGGTAATACCATTATAGGTTCTATTGATAATGGATTAGTTTTATTAGTAGGATTTACTGATGGTGATACTATAAAAAATATAGATCAGTTAGTTAAAAAAGTTATAAATTTAAGAATATTTGATGATGAAGATGGAGTTATGAATAAATCATTACTAGATATTAAAGGTAGTATCTTAAGTATTTCGCAATTTACTTTGTATGCCGATACTAGGAAAGGTAATAGACCTAGTTATATGAATGCAATGGCTGGGGATGAAGCAGTTAGATTATATGATTTATTTAATAAAAAATTAAGTGAATATGTGCATGTAGAAACAGGTAAATTTGGAGCTGATATGAAAGTAAATATAACAAATGATGGGCCTGTAACAATATTATTAGAAAGTAGGGATTGATGTGATTAAAAATAAAATAGATTATAAATTAGTAAATATAGCTTTAATAGTATTAATTGTATTTTTGCTTTATAGAACAGGTAATTTATGGATGGGAGTTACAAATAAATTTTTAACTATAATAATACCATTTATATTCGCATTTGCATTAGCTTATGCACTATATCCATTCTTACAAAAAATGGAATCTAAAAAAATACCTAAAGGTTTAGGTATAGCAATAATAGTGATTCTTATACTGGCACTATCAGCTCTTGTAATATATTTAATATCTACTGTTATGTTAGGTCAAGTATCCAGTTTGTTTTCTAGTATTATGTCTTTTATAAAGTCATTACAAAATACTAATTTTGATTTTAATTTAGCAGGTTTAGAGAGTAGTTTATCTGATACCTTTAAAACGATATTAGGTAATTTAGGTAAATATGTATCAGATGGCGCAATTAATTTAATTGATTCATCTGTTAGTTTGCTATCAAATTTACTTATTGTATTTGCTTCTTTTGTCTATTTTTTAATAGATATGGAAAAAATAAGATCTGAAGTTAAATTTTTCTTTAAGAAAAAATCTAAAAAAACATATATGTATGTTAAAGCTTTAGATGATGAAATGAAGAAATATTTAAGTGGACTTGTTCAGGTTATTATAATAACTTTAATAGAGTATACTTTGGTTTATACAATTATTGGACATCCAAATGCTATATTATTAGGATTTTTAGCAGCTGTAGCAAACCTTGTTCCATACTTTGGTGGAATTGCTGTAAATATAGTAGCTGCAATTACTGCATTTGCTGTAAGTCCAGCTCTTCTTATTAGAACAATTATAGCATTCGCACTTTTAAGTTCAGTAGATAGCTATGTAATAAATCCAACAGTATATGGCAAAACTAATTCAATGCATCCATTAGTTACTATAATAGCATTATTTTCTGGTGGTATTATATTTGGTATTATGGGAGTATTTATTTCATTCCCACTTGCTTTAATTGTTGTTACAACTTATAAATATTATAAAGAGGATATAACTCGTAATCTAAAAAAAGTAACTAACACAGAAGAAAAATAATAATATTGATTTTTAATATAAAAAAATATATAATATATAGAAATTTAAGGAAGTGATTTTGTGATACAAAAAGCAAAAGGTACATATGATGTATATGGTGATTATGGTAAAAGATTATTATATGTAGAAGAGCTTATGGAAGGATTAATGGAGAAATATAATTATGAGTACATGAGAACTCCTATATTTGAATCTAGTAATTTATTTCATAGAGGTGTAGGAGAAACTACAGATATAGTAACAAAGGAAACATATGATTTTAAGGATAGAGGAGATAGACCTATAACACTTCGTCCTGAAGGAACTGCAGCTATAGTAAGAAGCTTTATTGAAAATAAAATGTATGGTAATCGTAGTATGCCAGTTAAAGCATGGTATTATGGACCTATGTTTAGATATGAACGTCCTCAATCAGGTAGATTTAGAGAATTTTATCAATTTGGTGTGGAAGTATTTGGTACTCCTGATCCTATTATGGATGCAGAAGTTATTAGTATTCCAGTTAATATGTATAAATTATTGGGTCTTAAAGGAATAAAAGTAAATATAAATACATTAGGTGATAGAGAATCAAGAGATGAATATAGAAAGGCTTTAATAGAATACTTTAGACCTTATCTAAATGATTTGTGTGAAGATTGTCAAGAAAGATTTAATAAAAATCCATTAAGAATATTAGATTGTAAAGTGGATGCTAATAAAGAAATAATGAAAAATGCTCCAAAAACTATAGATTATTTAAATGAAGAATCTAAAAAACATTTTGAAGCTGTAAAGAAGTATTTAGAATCTATGCATATAGAATATGTAGTTAATACTAATTTAGTTAGAGGGCTTGATTATTATACTCATACTGTGTTCGAAGTAGAAGCAAATGTAGAAGGTTTTGGTAGTCAAAATGTTTTATGTGGTGGTGGAAGATACGATAACTTGGTAGAAGTATTAGATGGTCCAAAAACATGTGGTGTTGGATTTGCTATGGGTATGGAAAGACTTATGACAGCTCTTGAATATGAAAAAGTTGATTTACCTGTAGTAAATGGTATAGATTTATATGTAATACCTATGAGTGATTGTGATAAAGAATATGCTACTCATTTGACTATGGAACTTAGACTTAATGGTTTTATAGTAGACATGGATTATAATAATAGGAATTTGAAAAGTAATTTTAAATGTGCTGATAGATTTAATTCCAAATATGTAATCATAATTGGCGAAGATGAGAGAAAATCTAATATATTAACTTTAAAAGATAATAAAACAAAGGAAGAATATAAAATAAAAAAAGAAGAATTAATAGATTTTTTAGATGAGAAATTAATTGAAGAATAAAGGATTGAAATTTCAATTCTTTTTTAGTATAATTAATATAGTTAAAATAAGAAAGTAGGAATATAATGAAAAGACGAGGTTTTACTTTAATAGAACTTTTAGCTGTTATAGTAATACTAGCAATCATCGCACTTATAGCTACACCAATAGTATTAGATATAATAAAGGATAGTAAAGCAGCGGCAAAAGAAAGAAGTATAGAGAATATAGAAAGAGCAGCTAAACTTTACATAGTATCAGAATATGAAACAAAAAATGAATCAGCTCCAAGTGAAATAACAATAGGAGAATTAAAAAGTAAAGGATATATACA
>OLHG01000124.1_pt1 | contig 51508 bp, 47 predicted proteins | sample 1605971 | NCBI WGS metagenome assembly OLHG01 (sample SAMN03283289) | human gut metagenome | biome: human-associated habitat; material: feces | host: Homo sapiens | place: Peru | collected 2012 | reverse complement strand
CCGTCCCGTGTTCTGCAGCGAGTGCTTCGCTCAGATGCGTGCCAACGGCTAATCTATCTTCAAAAAAGTCCCCGGAAGCAGCCGCTTCCGGGGACTTTTCTCATCTTAAAAACAATTTCAGCAGGGCTTCCTTTGCCCTTGTATAGGGCGCGTAGCGAATCGGCAGGTCCATCCATGTGGATTTTCGCACAATGCTCTTGCTGTGGCTGAAGGTCTCCAGGCTCTTCTTTCCGTGATAGCTGCCCATGCCGCTGGCCCCCACACCGCCAAAGCCCATGTGGCTGGTCGCCAGATGAATGACGGTATCGTTGATGCAGCCGCCGCCAAAGGGGACCTGCCGCAAAAAACGGTCCTGTACCCTTCTGTCCTCGGTAAACAGGTAGCAGGCAAGGGGCTTTTCCCGGCTTTTGATGATTTCCATAGCCTCTTCCACATCCGCAACCGGAAGAATGGGCAGCAGGGGCCCAAATATCTCCTCCTGCATAACCGGATCCTCCTGGGTCACATTGCGCAGGATCGTTGGCTCTATGCCCAGGCTTTCCGGATCTCCTCTGCCTCCGTAGACCACCTTTTCCCTGTCGATGAGCCCCATGACCCGGTCATAGTGCTTCCTGCTGACCATGTGCACATAGTCCTTGTTCTTCAGGGGCTCTTTTCCCACCATCTGCTCCAGCGCGGTCTTCAGCTTTTCGATGAATTCCGCTTCAATAGACCCTTCCACCAGGAAATAGTCGGGAGCCACACAGGTCTGCCCACAGTTCAGGAGCTTGCCAAAGGCAATCCGCTTTGCCGCCAGATCCAATTTCGCGGTGTGGTCCACCACGCAGGGGCTCTTTCCTCCCAGCTCCAGAGTCACCGGTGTCAGATATTCCGCGGCATGGCGCAGGACCTCTGTGCCCACTTTTTGGCCTCCCGTGAAAAAAATATAGTCAAACCGCTGGTTCAGCAGGGCCTGATTTTCCTGCCGTCCCCCCTCCACGACAGCCACATATTCCGGGGGAAAGCACCGCTCTATCAGCTTTTTGATGACGGCGGAGGTGTTGGGCGCATAGGCGGAGGGCTTCACCACGCAGCAGTTTCCGCAGGCAATGGCCCCCAGCAGAGGCTCCAGCGTCAGCATGAAGGGATAGTTCCAGGGGGACATGACCAGCACCACGCCGTAGGGCTCCGCCAGGGTAAAGCTGGATGCGTGGAACTGGGCCAAGGGTGTGGCCGCTCTGTGGGGGCGGAAATAGGCGGGAGTGTGGGCAAGCAGATCGGATAGCTCCGACAGGGTCATGCCCACCTCGCACATATAGCTCTCCATCCCGCTTTTTCCAAGGTCCTGTTCCAGGGCCCGGTTGATCTCCGGCTCCATGGCGCGGATCTCCGCTTTCAGCTTTCTCAGTGCCTCCATCCGGAATTCCACAGGCAGCGTCTTTCCTGTGGAATAAAAGGCTCTCTGACGCTGCACCAGTTCTTCAATTTGCATGGGCCAGCTCCTCCTGATTGGTTTTGCACAGGCGCAGATAGACATCTTCCAGTTCCCCGGCATCCATCAGCCTGGGGACCGGATATAGGGGGTTGCTTTCCTTATCCGCAAACCGGGCCATTTGCGGAATATCCTCCCGCCGGATTTCCGGGAATCCCTCCGGAATGCCAAACTGCCGGTTCAGGCTCTCGATCCAGCGGATAAAATTCTCCGCTGCCTGGGCCTGGGAAAGATGCTCCGGCACGACGCCGCTTTTCTTTGCCAGCTCCGCCAGTTTTTTCTGACAGCTGGCACCGTATTCCCGCAGAAAGACCGGCAATATCACCGCATTGGCGTAGCCATGGGCAATGCCGTAGCGTCCTCCCAGAGCGTGGGCCAGGGCATGGACATAGCCCACATAGGACCGGCTGAAGGCTTCTCCGGCACAGAACGCCGCCTGGAGCATATCCCGTCTGGCAGCCATATTCTGGCCGTTTCGTACCGCCTCGGTCAGGCTGCGGGAAATTCTTTCCACCGCCTCTATGCTTCTTGCCCGGGTAAAGGCATTGGTAGAGCCGCCAATGTATGCCTCAACGGCATGGGTCAGCGCATCCAGTCCGGTGGTGGCCGTGACCTTAGGAGGAAGTCCCAGGGTCAGCTTCGGGTCCAGAACTGCGTAGTCCGGGATCAGGGCAAAATCGTTGATGGGGTACTTGTGGTGCTTCTCTCCGTCGGTGATCACCGCCGCCAGAGTCACCTCGCTGCCGGTCCCGGCTGTGGTGGGCACCGCAATCGTCAAAGGAGTTCGCTTCCGGATCCTGAGCAGCCCCTTCATTTTTTGAACGCTCTTTTTCGGTCTGGCGATCCGTGCCCCCACTACCTTGGCGCAGTCCATGGTGGAGCCGCCTCCCAGGGCGATGATGGCCTGGGCCTTGCCCAGCAGGTAAACAGACCGGGCAGACTCCACATCCCGAATGGTGGGATTTGGTGTCAGCTGCTCATAGACGGCGCACTGAATGTGGGCCGCCGCCAGCCCCTGCTCCAGCTCTTCCGTCAGTCCCAGGCGGCGCACCCCGCCGTCCGCCACCAGAAGGACCGAATGCACCCCTTCCCTTTGCAGCAGGGAGGGGATCTGACTTACGGAATCCAGCCGGACCGGTGTCCGGTAGGGCAGCACCGGCAGAGCCAGCCGGAAGCAGAGCTGGTAGGCTCTGCAATAGATTTTTTTCAAACGCTTCATGGTTTCTTTCCTTCCCAGCACACAGTGTGCTGTAATTGTGATCCCGCCCCTCAGGCTCTCAGGCCCTTCAAAAAGCAGCCAAAGCCATAGGCAAATTGATTCACGGCGGTTTCCCTGGGCAGTTTTCTGGCAATGGCATCTGCGGCAAACCCCCGGATAAAGCACCAGATGGAGTAGCTGACCGCATCCTCATCCAGCTCTTCCCGGAAATAGCCGATTCTCTCCCCCTCGGCGATCAGCTTTTTGATCTCCGTGGTCCACCAATGAAAATTAGAGGAGCTGAGACTGTCCGCCTCAAACACATAGCGGCACAGATTTCCTCTGCTGTCGTAGGTCAGTTCCAGGGTCCTGACCGCCACGGCACGCACATGGTCCTCGAAGCCGGTTGTTCCGTCCCAAGGGATGGACAGGCTCTTCCGCACAGCCGAAACGGACCTGGCATACAAAATCGACAGGACCTCCTCGATACTGTGAAACCGGTTGTAAAACACCCGGTTGGTAATTCCCATTTCTTTCAGAATGTCCCGCACCGTCAGCTTCCCCGGGTCCTTTCCCTGGGCCAGCCTCTCGGCGGCGGAAACGATCTGCTCACACAGCGCATCCTGGATCAGCTCCACGATTTTTCACCTCCCCGTTTTCAGCACACAGTGTGCTGGAATAGATTATACGCTCTTTTCCGAAAATGTCAACCCTTGTCTGCCTGAAAAAGCCCCGGGAAGTGGCCGGTGGCCGCTTCTGCGAGGCTTTTCTCAGGTTTTGTCCCTATCTTCTGACGGAATCGATGTGGGCTTGGATCTGGTCCTCCGGCAGGTAATCCACCAGGAAGCGGCTTACGAAGCCGCCCCATGTAAGTCCGGAATAGACCTTGCAGACCTCCACGATCCGGCCCTGGTCGTCAAAGCGGTAGGTATATTTCATGCAGGGGTCGTCTCCGGCGGTGCTGCTGTAGGAGAAATAGAAGGTGATTTCATCCTCGGAAATGACGCTGTTTCCCTCCGGGAAGTAGACGCTGGAATAGGGGTCCCCTTCTACAAAGGAGGTGGAATACCGGTACCAGTCATCCATAATGGCATCCCCCAGCTGCTCCACAACGCTGTGGCTGTAGGCACCGGCTTTGTTGTAGAAGTCCACAGCCAGCTCCCTGCCACACTGCCAATACTCCTGGATCACCCAGTTCTCATCCGAAAGGCTGGGATCGGAATTCAGCTCCACCGTATGGTAGCTGCCCGCCTTCAATTGTTCAATGGCAGCGTCCACCCGGGCCATGGCCTCCTGGCCGCCGGTGCCGAAGATGCCGCCGGTAGGCCGGATGGAGAACTCGGAATACTGGATCATGCTCTCCTCCCCGTGGAAGAACCTGGCTCCCATGCGGTAAACTCCGGCGCTCAAGGAACCGTAGGTGCCGGACCAGTCGATATACTGGGTCTGTGTGGTGCTGGAAAGCTTCCGGAATTCCGGGACAAAGGGTGCCGTCACATCCTCTCCCAGGAGCCGCTCCCAGCCGCCGTCCTTCTTTTTCTCCAGCCAGAAGCAGTTGTCGATATAGTAGTCGCTGACGCCAGCACCCTCCCAGGCCGTCCAGACATCGCCGCCCTTGGGGCTCAGCCGGTCATCGTCCACCCGGAGCCAGATATTCCAGGGGGATTCGCCGAAGCCTCCGGTGTTGCTGTTGTAGTCGTAGCTTCCCGCCTCCTGAATATAGCTCCAGGTTGCGTCTTTGATGAACTCCATCTGCTTGTGGGATACTACGGTGCCATCCATAGTGGTCACCAGCCGGTCCGCAAAGCAGAGATTCCCCTTCTCGTCAAACCGGTAGCTGTCCGTGCCCTGGTAGGCGGTGCCTCGGGTGTCCGTCCAGACGGAGCAGAAGGAAATTTCGTCCTGCTCGATCTTGGAAGCGCCCTCCGGGAAGAGGAATTTCCGGTTCTGGTTCAGGGAAAAGTCCCGATCCCAGTCCTGGACCGTGGAATAAAACTCGGTCCCCGTATAGCTGGAGGCCAAAAATTCCCCGGCGTAGTAGTCGATCCGGTAGCTGCCGCCATCGGCGGTAAGGCGCATTCTGGGAGACAGGCTGTCATTGTAGTCGTTTTTCTCCCGGATCAGCACGGAGTAGCTGTTCGATTTCAGGGCCTGGAGGGCCTTTTCGCAGCGGCTCAGGGCCGCCTCCTCCTGACTGGGCAGGGCCTCCCGGTAGATATGGAAGGGGGTATAGAAGGTGCCGGACTGGCTGTCCCCGGCAATGGTCATCTTGATCCGGTAGTCTCCGGCGGGAAGAGAACCGTAGTTCAGTGTCCAGTCCATGTCCTCCCTCAGATAGGTTTTGCTCTGGGCCCGGGACCGGGCGAAGCCCATGCTGCGCTTCAGCACCTCCCGCTGATCCGACAGGCTGGGGACCTCCTCCCAGGCGGTGCCCTTCCAGACTTCCAGGGAGGAATCCCGGATCTCCATGGTCTCGGACTGCTGGCAGAACCGTTCCTCCACGGCGATGACCATTCGCCCGCCGGTGGGGGTCAGACCGTCCACACGGGGCGTTACGCCCCAGTCCGGATTTTCCGGCAGCTCCGGCGTTACCGCCGGAGTGAAGGTCTCCGGGGTCTCCCGGCTGCTTTCAATGAGGGGGGCTTCCGGGTCCTCCGGCGGGGCCGCCCGGTTGGTGCCCAGGCACAAGGCCACGAACACCACGGCGCAGACTCCCAGCAGGCTCACCCAGAAGCTGGGCTTGCGGTAATTGAGAATGGAGAGGATGCGGTATTTCACGCTGACTTCTCCAAAGGCCACGGGGCAGGCGGCATAGTGGACATTCTTTGTGCTGCACTCCAGCAAGGCGGAAGAATAGGCCTTCCGCTCGGCGGGCTCCATAAACCGGACCACCCGCTCGTCACATGCCATCTCCATATCCCGGCAGAGCAAGGCGTAGGCCAGCCACACCAGGGGGTTGTACCAGTGGAGGGCCAGGGCCAGAAAGCCAATGAGCTTGATCCAGTGGTCCCCCTTATCCAGGTGGGTCCGCTCGTGGGCCAGGATCTGGCGGCGCTGGTCCTCGGTCATCCCGGCGGGGATATAGATCTTCGGCTTCAGAAAGCCCAGAACGAAGGCGGTCTCGATTTTGTCCGACTCCCAGCCTCCCCGGATTTTCACCGCGTCAGCCACCTGGGCTCTGAGTTTCAGATAGGAAATCAGGCTGTAGCTCAGAATGATCAGAGCCAGCAGTCCATAGGCAAGCCCAACCACCGGCAGGAATCTGCCAAAGCTGGGCATATTCAGGCTCAGGGGCTGCAAGCTCAGGCTGCTGACCAGAGGAACGGGCAGCAGAAGCCGGAGACCCGCCAGCATCCACAGGAAACAGATGTACTTTTTGGGCGTTTTCCGAAGGACCGCCCGGAGAAGCAGTACCGCCAAAATCACAATGCTGCCGTGGAGATCGGCGGTCAAGAGATTCTGGAGCAGTTTTTCCATCATTCATCCTCCGGGTAGCTGTCGATCAGCTGGCGCAGCTGGTCGATCTCCTCTTTTTGAAGCTTCTTCGTCTTGGAAAAGGCGGCGATGAAGGCGGGGACACTGCCCTGGAAGGTCTCCTTCACCATCTCATCGATGCGGGAGCGCTGGACCTCCTCCTTGGTGACCAAGGTGGAGACCATGGTGTTCTCGTTCTGCACAATGCCCCGGTCTGTCAGGCGGCGGATCACCGTGTAGGTGGTGGCCTTGGACCAGTCCAGCTTCTCTTTGCAGAGCTTTACCAGCGCCGTGGAGTTGATGGGCTCAACCTCCCACAACAGGAGGCAGAACCGATATTCGCTTTCAAAGACTTTCGGGGTTTCCATAACATTTTCTCCTTTCTTGCCTTCCCCTGGGGGAAGGTGCCGCCTCCAGGCGGCGGATGAGGGGCGGTACCAGGCAGGTCTGCCTGCCGCCCCACACCCGTCCCGGGCTGCGCCCGGTCCACCCTCTCCCAGGAGAGGGTGTTTTACTGGAACGGTACCGCCTCTACTCCGTCCCGGGTGATGTTGCTGCCGCCGTAGATGCGGAAAATGGGGGCATCGTAATTGAATTCTTCCGTTCCCAGCCGCTCAAAGGTGGTGCTGTCCACCCGGACGTTCTTGCACTCGGTGAACTCCACGCCGGAGACGCTGCAATCGTGAATGTAGCAGTTGTACACCTGGATATCCAGGGAGTTGTCCCCGTTGACGCCCATGGTGCCGCAGCCGTAGAGGTCGCAGTTTTCCACCAGGATACTCTGAGAATTGATGTAGTGCAGCACACCGCCCATGCAGTAGCCCGGCTCCTGGGTGTGGCCGACGGTAAGGTTTGCCACATAGATATTGGCGCAGTTTTCAAAGGTCAAAACGTCCGCATATCTGGGCACGGCGCTGATGGCCCCATCGGTCCGCTCCTGGCCGGAGCCCCGGATGGTGAAATTGCTGAGGTCCTGCAAGATCAGCTCCGGCCCGTCGAAGGGGTCCTCCCAGCGGTAGTATTTCCCGCCGGATTTGCCGTAGTTTGCCGCCTGGCTCAGGTCCAGCAGGGCGGCATCCACCACGATCTCCGTGTCCGGGGCGATGGCGTTCAGGAATTCATCCACAGTGGCTACATGCACCGTGTTCTGCTGTCCCGTGATCACCGGGTCCGCCTGGGCAACCACCACCGCGTCCACGGTCTCGGTGGTAGCGGCCTCCGTTTCGGCCTCCGTCTCCGGGGTCAAGGTGGTCTCCGGCTGAGTGGTCTCCGGGACGGTGGTTTCCGGTTGGGTGGTCTCTGCTGCCGTCGACTTCCCGCAGCCGGTCAGCAGAAGCAGACACAAAATCAGAGCTAGGGTACGTTTCATGGGGATTCCTTCTTTCTGTAACGAGAATAGGTCTAACTAGCTAAACCTTATGGTTGAAGTTTAGCATGTTAGACCTATTCTGTCAAGAGGGTTTATGAATTTTTAAGAATTGGAGCAGCCCAAAGCCCTCTCCTGCTTGGAGAGGGTCCCCCGGTCCGGTTGGGCCGGTTCTTGCCTTTTCCTTTCAAAAAGTTATCTATTGCTAACATCTTGCGCACTTTTTCTTCCAATGATATAATATTTATATCAACCATTCGCTTTTGATTTCAATGAGGTGAGAAAAAGATGACCATGGATGAGCTTCGGCCGGGGCAATCGGCCTGGATCACATCAGTCGGCGGAGACGGGGCCCTTCGGCACCATCTGCTGGATATGGGCCTGACGCCCAAAACGGAAGTCGTATTGCAAAAAGTAGCCCCCATGGGGGACCCGATCCAGATCGCTCTGCGAGGGTATGAGCTGACACTGCGGCTGGATGAGGCTAAAAATATCGAAATTGAGGATGTCCACATCGATGGAGAGCAGTCCCATCCTGCCGAGGGGCGGATCGCTCCCATCCCCCACCCTGGTGTCGGCGAGAGCCGGGGCAAGGAGACAATCGTCCGGGAGGGCCCTCTGACCTTCGCCCTGGCAGGCAACCAGAACTGCGGCAAAACCACCCTCTTCAACCAGCTCACCGGCGCCAACCAGCACGTGGGCAATTTCCCGGGGGTCACCGTGGACCGGAAAGACGGCACCATCCGCAACCATCCCGAAGCCACCGTCACGGATCTGCCGGGCATTTATTCCCTGTCCCCCTATTCCAACGAGGAAATTGTCACCCGGGACTTTCTGATGCAGGACCATCCCAGCGGCATTATCAACATTGTGGATGCCACCAACATCGAGCGGAATCTGTATCTGACCATGCAGCTCATGGAGCTGGAGATCCCCATGGTGCTGGCGCTGAACATGATGGATGAGGTCCGGTCCAACGGCGGCTCCGTCCGCATCAATCAGCTGGAGGACATTCTGGGCATTCCTGTAGTCCCCATTTCCGCCGCCAAAAATGAGGGCATCGATGAGCTCATCGACCACGCCCTGTTTGTAGCCCAGCGGGACATCAAGCCCCAGCGGGTGGACTTCTGCGTGGAAAGCGATGACCCCAAGGACCCGGTGGGCGCAGTGCACCGCTGCATCCATGCCGCCGCCATGCTCCTGGAGGCGGACATCCGCAGGGCCCAGCTCCCCGTCCGCTTCGCCACCACCAAGCTGGTGGAAAAGGATCGGCTGATTGCCGAAAAGCTGAACCTGGCCCCGGAAAAGCAGGCGGCTTTCGACCAGCTGGTGGACATTATGGAAAAAGAAACCGGCCTGGACCGGGAAGCGGCCATGGCCAACATGCGCTTCGGCTTCCTGGAGACCCTTTGCCGGAAAACCGTAGTCCGGCCCCACGAAAGCAAGGAGCACAAGAGGAGCATGGACATTGACCGGATCCTCACCGGCAAGTATACTGCCATCCCCTGCTTTTTAGGCATCATGGCCCTGGTCTTCGTCATGACCTTCAGTCTCATCGGCGGCGCCCTTTCCAGTCTCATGGAGCTGGGGGTCCAGTGGGTGACCAATCTGATCGACCTGGGGCTTACCGCCTGGGACATCAACCCTGTGGTCCACGATCTGGTCGTCAACGGTGTCTGCGCCGGTGTGGGCAGCGTTCTGAGCTTCCTGCCCACCATTGTGACCCTGTTCTTCTTCCTGTCCATTCTGGAGGACACCGGCTACATGGCCCGGGTAGCCTTTGTGATGGACCGGCCCCTGCGGAAGCTGGGTCTCTCCGGCCGGAGCTTCGTGCCCATGCTCATCGGCTTCGGCTGCTCTGTCCCGGCGGTCATGGCCACCCGGACCCTGTCCAGCGAACGGGACCGGAAAATGACCATTCTGCTGACCCCCTTCATGAGCTGCTCCGCCAAGCTGCCCATCTATACCATGCTGGTCTCCGCCTTCTTCCCCAGAAGCCTACAGCCTCTGGCTATGATCGGCCTGTACTTGCTTGGCATCCTCTGCGGGATCCTGTACGCTCTGATCCTGAAGCACACCGCCTTCTCCGGGGAGCCGGTGCCCTTCGTGATGGAGCTGCCCAACTATCGGCTGCCCAGTGCCAAGAGCGTGGGCCAGCTGATCTGGGAAAAGGCCAAGGGCTTTGTGCAAAAGGCCTTCACCATCATCTTTGCCGCCTCCGTCATCATCTGGGTGCTGCAGACCTTCGACATCCGCCTGAACGTAGCCGCCACCCCGGAGGTCAGCCTGCTGGCTCTGCTGGGCAGCCTGATATCCCCCATCTTCAAGCCTCTGGGCTTCGGTGACTGGCGGGCTTCCACTGCCCTCATCACCGGCTTTACCGCCAAGGAAAGCATGGTGTCTACCCTGACCCTGCTTCTAGGCGGAGATCCTTCCAGGATCACCACCCTGTTCAGCCCCTTCACCGCAACGGTCTTCCTGGTGTTCACCCTGCTGTATACCCCCTGTGTGGCCGCCATCTCCACCGTAAAGCACGAAATGGGCTCCGCCAAGGCGGCAGCCGTCACCGTGGCCCTCCAGTGCGCCATTGCCTGGGTGGTTGCCTTCCTGGTCCGGCTGCTGGGCACGCTGGTGGGCCTGAGCTGAGGCGCAATTATGAATCTACAGAGTGTCTTCGTTTTGGTTCTGCTGGGGGTGGCCTTTGTGGCTGCCCTGCACAAAGGAAAGAAAACATGCAAATGCGGCTGCTGCGGGGACTGCAAGACCTGCCCGCACCAATGCAAATAGGAAAAACGCTGCCATTGCGAACCGGTTCGCAATGACAGCGTTTTTCTGACTTAGAATGGAAAAAGGGAGTTATTTTCTGGTCAGTTCTTCCAGGGTCTTCTTCCGTTTCTGGCGCATCTGCTCCTGAACCTCGAAGCCCTCGGTAGATTCCTTGCTGAAAAGGATCCGCCCCGTCATGAAGATCAGCTTGAGATCCAAAAGCAGGGAGTAATTCTCAATGTAGATCAGGTCCAGCCGGAGCTTATCCTCAGCCGTGGTGTTGTACTTGCCGAAAATCTGGGCATAGCCTGTAAGCCCTGCCTTCACCCGCTCCCGGTAGTGCCACTCGGGAAGCTCCTGGCTGTAGGCCTCCACATTCTCTACCCGCTCGGGCCGTGGGCCCACAATGGACATATCTCCCCGGAGAATATTCAGGATCTGGGGCAGCTCATCCACCCGGCAGCCCCGGATCACGCGGCCAACCTTCGTGATTCGGGGGTCCCGGCCGTTGGCCCGCATAGTCAGGTCGTAGCCGTTCTTCTCCGCGTCTACCACCATGCTGCGGAATTTTAAAATGTCGAATACCTTGCCCCCCCGGGTCACCCGGGCCTGGCGGTAGAAGACGGGCCCGCCGTCCTCCAGCTTAATGGCAGCGGCCACGATCAGCATAATGGGGGCCGCCACCACCATGGCGATGAGGCACAGCACCACGTCCATGCAGCGCTTGCATACCCGCTGAAAAACCGTCAGGCCCCGGCCCCGGACCAGCTTCAGCGGCGTATCCAGCAGGGTCACGTCCTGGGCAGAGGCCAGGATGATGTCCGTCACCTGGGGCACCACATAGGTGCGGATACTCCGGGAATAGCAGTATTTCAGGATCTGATTCCGGCTCTCCCCCGCCACGTCGTTGATGACCACGGCATCATGCCGCTCAATAGCCTGGCAGAGCTTACTAAAATCCGTCCGGATGGAGATGACCTCCGTAATAGCGTACTTGTCCGGCCGGGCATCCATCTTAAACTTCAGATCCAGGGCACTCTCATCATCGTAGATGAGCAGCATATTCCGGGGCACATAGAGGGAATGGTAGATTCTGGTAAAAATTGAGCAGCAAGCGAAACTCAGCACCGCGTCCAGCACCAGGGCCGTCGCCATCGGCCAGATCCGCACCCGGTTTCCGGCAATCAGGCACAGCAGGAAAAAGGTGAGCACATCCACCAGGAATACGGAGATCCACTGGGAAATCGACAAGTCGATCAGCTTTGCGTGGCCGTAACCAAAGCAGTCACACAGGGAGAACACCGCTGTCATCGCCAGGGCATAGACCGCCAGCAGTAAGTACAGTGCCCCGCCGCCAAAATTCTCCGGGAACGAGATACCCCAGTAGCCCACAGTCCAGACTCCGTAAAACACCGCCGTCAGGATCCCGATCTCCAGGATCCCCTCCGCTGCCCGGATCAAAAATTTCATATCATCCAGTATGTTTCTTCTTCTCACACGCTTGCTCCTATCCGCCTGGCGGCAAAGAGAACACTCTCTTCATATTCCACTTCGGGGCGGGATTTTCACACCACGCCCATGATACAGCCATTATACTATCGTTTCCGCGGAAATGCAATGTATTTTCCTGGATTCTATGCTTCTCCTTGCCTTTCTCTGCGCTCCATGGTATAATGATGGACAAAGAATCGGCTTTTCCGCCGGAATTGAGGAAAACGTATGAAAATCGCGATGATCGGTCCCAAGCGGATTCCCTCCCGAGAGGGTGGAATCGACGTAGTCGTAGGCAGACTCTCCTCCGAGCTTGCCAGGCGGGGGCAGGATGTGACCGTATATGTGCGGAAAAAGAAGGGGCTGAAAGTTCCCGAAAGCTGGAACGGAGTCCGGCTGAAAGAAGTCTTCACCATTGACAGGAAGGCCACCGATGCCCTGGTCTCCTCCTTTCTCGCCACGCTGAAGGCGCTGTTGGGGCATTATGATGTGATCCACTTCCACGCTCTGGGAAACACCTGCTTTCTCTTTCTCACCGCCTTTACCAAGGAAAAAGTCCTGGTCACCATCCACGGTATCGACTGGAAACGGAGCAAATTCTCTGGACTAGGCAACCAGATCCTGAAATTCTCCGAGAAAATGGTGGTCCGTTATGCGGACGCCATCATCACCCTCTGTGACAACGACCAGGACTATTTTAAAGAAGCCTACGGCCTGGAAACCACCCGCATCCCCAATGGCTTCGAGAGGTTTCCACTCCGGTCCCCCAGTGTCATTACCGAAAAATATGGCCTCCACCGGGAGGATTACATCCTATTTCTGGCCCGGATCGTGCCGGAAAAGGGGCTCCACTATCTGATCAAGGCCTACCGGCAGGCTGGGATCCCTCAGAAGTTGGTCATCGCCGGAGGCAGCGGCCACAGCGAGGGCTACTACCGTGAAATGCAGGCTCTGGCTGGGGATGACCCCAATATCCTCTTCACCGGCTTTGTCCAGGGAGAAACATTGGCAGAGCTCTACAGCAATGCCTACCTGTACGTGCTGCCGTCGGACATTGAAGGCATGCCCATGAGCCTTCTGGAGGCCCTGGGCTACGGCCGGGTATGCCTGGTATCCGACATCCGGGAAAACCGGGTAGATCCGGACAACAGCTATTTCTTTCAAAAGGCAGATACGGACGACCTGCGGGAGAAGCTGAAGGAAATTTCCCGGAATCGAAAGTCCTATGCCCCCTCTCAGGCCCTCATGTGCTGGGACGAGGTGGCCCAGAAAACCCTGGATCTATATGAAAACACGAAAAAGAGGAGATAATCATGGCTAAAAAACTCAATGGCACGGTGATTGTAACCTATCGCTGCAACGCCCGCTGCTCCATGTGCAGCCGGTATAAGGCTCCCTCCAAGCCGGAGGAGGAACTGACGGTGGAGACCATCCGCAAGCTGCCCCAGATGAATTTTGTAAACGTTACCGGCGGCGAGCCCTTCATCCGTCAGGACCTGGAGGACATCATCCGGGAGCTGTACACCAAGACGGACCGGGTTGTCATCTCCACCAACGGCTTTTTTACGGACCGGATCCTTGCCATGTGCGAGAAGTTTCCCAAGCTTGGTATCCGGATCTCCATTGAGGGTCTGGAGGAGACCAACAACGCCATCCGCGGCCTCCCCGACGGCTTTAACCGTGGCTACACCACTTTGAAAAAGCTGGTGGAAATGCATCACCCGGATGTAGGCTTCGGCATGACCGTCCAGGACAAGAACGCCCAGGACCTGGTACCCCTATACAAAATTTCCGATGAAATGGGCATGGAGTTCGCCACTGCTTCCCTGCACAACAGCTTCTACTTCGTAGAGTCGAAAAACATCATTCACGACCGCCCCATGGTTGCCAAAAACTTTGAAGACCTGATCAACGAGCTGCTCCGGTCCCGAAGCCCCAAGAAGTGGTTCCGGGCCTACTTTAACCACGGCCTCATCAATTACATCTACGGCCAGAAGCGTCTGCTGCCCTGTGACATGAGCGTGGATACCTTCTTTATTGACCCCTACGGCGATGTGATGCCCTGCAACGGCACAAAATGCAAAGAGGTCATGGGCAACCTGAAGGAATCCGACTGGGACACCCTGTGGAACAGCCCGGAGGCCAACGCCGTCCGCCAGCGGGTGAAGCACTGCGGCCGGGAATGCTGGATGATCGGCTCCGTATCCCCCGCCATGAAGAAATATATCTGGGTCCCCGCCTGGTGGGTCCTCTGTCACAAATGCAAGGCCCTGTTTACGAAGCACCCCTACAGCATGTACGAGCTCAAAGTCGTCCGGGACTATCGGGACGGCAAGATCTCCAAAGAAGCGCTGGATCAGTGCTCCACCTGCGACCTGGCCGGGCAGAAGGACAACGGCCTGAGCCAGAAGAGCAACGAGGCGCTGAAGGACCGCTCCGGAGAGGATATCGTGGCCCAGGATCTGGAGGAGCAGATGAAGAGGGAGCGGAAATGAAAATCATCCTGGCCCACTATAAATTCTATCTTCAAGGCGGTCCGGAGCGCTATATGTTCAAGTTTATGGAGCTGGCAAAGGAAAAGGGCGTAGAAATCATCCCCTTTTCTGTCAAGTTCCCCACCAACGCCCCCTCCCCCTACAGCCGCTATTTTACAGGCAGCGACCAGGCAGGGGCGAACTTCGATATCAACAACCATAACCTGGGCTACCTGCTGGAGGGCGCCTATCACGACTTCCACAATCGGCAGGCTTACCGGAATATCAAAGCTCTGATCCAGGAGACAAAGCCGGATCTATTGTACTGTCTGATCCCCGGCCAGCTGACGTCGGATATCTTCAAAGCCGCAAAGGAAGAGGGCATCCCCGTCATCCATCGAATCTCCGATTTCCGGCTGCTCTGCGGCAAATACAATATGCTCCGGGGTGAAAACGTGTGCCAGGAATGCATGATGGGCGACTACCGCCCCATGGTAAAACACCGCTGCGTCAAAGGCTCCAAGGCCCTTTCCATCCTCCGGGCCCTCTCCTGCGACTATACCCGCCGGTTCCACCGATATGACCAGGTGGATGCCGTCATTACCCCGCCGGAATACACCAAGAAGCTGCTGGTAGAGTCCGGCTTCTTCCCGGAGCGCAAGGTCTTTGTGAATCCTACCTTCATTGATTGCGCCAAAATCATCCCCAATTTCACTCCCGGGGACTATGTGCTTTGCCTGGGACGGTTCAGCGAGGAGAAGGGTTTCCGCTATGTGGTGGAAGCCATGCAGTACCTGAAGGACCTGCCTGTGCAGCTTGCCATCACCGGAACAGAAGAAGGCTGTGACGAGGCCCTGAAGCGGCAGATCGAGGCCCTGGGGATCCGGGACAAGATTCGGTTCACCGGCTTCGTAAAGGGGAAAGCGCTGGAGGACCTGACAACAGGCGCCCTGTGTGTGGCCTGTCCGGCGGTGTGGTATGAGAATATGCCCAATGTCGTTCTGGAGAGCTACGCTTACGGCAAGCCCGTCATTGCTTCCAACCTGGGTTCCCTGACAGAGCTCGTGGAAGACGGTAAAACCGGACTGCTGTTTGAGCCAAAAAATACCCAAAAAATCGCCGGTTGCATCCGTTGCCTGGCAGAACATCCGGAAAAAGCCCAGGAAATGGGTGAGAACGCCCGGAAACTCTGCGAAGAAAAATATACTCCGGAGGCCCATTGGCAGCGATTTCTGACCATTGCCGAGTCGATCGGCGTTCACGTATAAGGAGAGGCAGTATGAAACGTTTTTTCATCACCATCGATACCGAAGGGGACAACCTGTGGGATTGGCGGGAGGGTATGGATATCCATACGGAAAATGCCCGTTTTCTCCCAAGATTTCAAACTCTCTGTGAGGAATACGGCCTAAAGCCCACCTATCTGAGCAATTTTGAGATGATCAGCGACTCCTTTTTCCGGGACTTTGCCGGAAATAAGCAGGCCCAGGGACTCTGCGAAATAGGCATGCACCTTCATGCCTGGAATTCTCCCCCTGTCGGCGATCCACTCCCCGCCGGAAAGGATCCCGGCGCTGCCTATCTCATTGAATATCCGGAAAATCGGATGGAGGAAAAAATCGCCTTCCTGACGGAGCGGATAGAGCTCTGCTTCGGCCAGAAACCCATCTCCCATCGGGCTGGCCGCTGGGCCACCAACGAAACCTATTTCCGTCTGCTGGATAAATACGGCTACCGGGCCGACTGCTCCGTCACCCCGGGCATGGACTGGTCCGGTCATTCCGGCCGCACCCAGGGAAGCAAAGGCTCCGACTACCGCGGCGCTCCCCACAGCCCTTACAGGATCCCGGGCACCTCAATTCAGGAGTACCCCGTCAGTGTCTATTTCGACCACCGATTCTATCTGCCGGATCCCCCTACGCCGAAAAATATGGCCCGAGCCCTGGTCCACGCCAAGCGAGGCAATACCCTGTGGCTCCGCCCCAATGGCCGCAATCTCCAGGAGTGCCTGGGGGTCCTGCGCCATAACCTGGCTCCGGGAGAGCCGGACTACGTCATGTTTATGCTCCACTCCTCCGAGCTCATGCCCGGCGGCAGCCCCACCTTCCGCACAGAGGCCCAAATTGAGCATCTCTACCGGGAACTCGCTGCCATCTTCAGCAAAGCCCGATCCCTCGGCTACACCGGTGCCACCTTCCGGGAAGCAGAGACCTGATCTTCCATCTGTCACACACCGTTGCAGCACCTGCAGTCGCCCCAGGTCATTTTTTACAAATCCACTTGACATTTCCCGATTTCATGGTATAATACAAAAGCCTTGAGTGAGCGGAACACCTGCCGGTATAGCTCAGTTGGTAGAGCAGCTGATTTGTAATCAGCAGGTCGGGGGTTCGAGTCCGTCCACCAGCTCCACTTTTTAAAAGTGAATATGGGAGAGTTCCCGAGTGGCCAAAGGGAACAGACTGTAAATCTGTCGTCAGTGACTTCGGTGGTTCGAATCCACCCTCTCCCACCAGCATAATCCGAAACTTGTTATCATTGGTAACAGTTTCGGATTTTCTGTTTATATAGACACAAGGCAGGGCTAATCCCTGCCTATTTCTCTGTTTTATGCTGTGTTGTATTATTCTAATAGCTTTTCATAAGCAAGTTTTCCAAAGTATTTGTAAATATTTGTTGCATTGTATCTGTCACATGCATATAGGTATTTAGCGTAAAGTCTGCATCGGTATCGTTTGCATAATACGATACAACATACCCCGCTATTTTCACATATGAAGTCATCATTTTATTATAAAACTTGAAAAACTGAGTAAACTATAGTATAATCGAGTTATCAAAAATGACGATAGCGGCAAAAATATTAAATGAGGTGATATTTTGGAAATCAATAGAGATATCTACTTAAACAGACTTATTACGAGAAAACAAAACGGATTTATTAAAGTAATTACCGGTATCAGAAGATGCGGCAAATCTTATCTATTAAACAAAATCTTCTATAATTATTTACTGTCCGAAGGTGTAGACAAAAATCATATTATCAGATTTGCTTTTGATTCGGCAGATGATTTATTGCTTATAGACGAAGATATTTTAGATATAAGTGAGCAAAACAGAAAAGTTGAGCCGAGAAAATTTATGAAATATATTTCGGGCAAAATTATTGATGACGAAATGTATTATCTTCTCCTTGATGAAGTTCAGTTGCTTGGAAATTTTGAGGCTGTATTAAACGGATATATGAGAAAAGACAATTTAGATATTTATGTTACAGGCAGTAACTCTAAGTTCCTTTCAAGTGATATTTTGACTGAATTTGAAGGTAGAGGAGATGAAATTCACATTTTGCCTTTATCATTTTCGGAGTTTTACTCTGCATACGACGGCAGCAAAGACGAAGCTTTTGACGACTATATGGTGTATGGCGGACTGCCTGCGGTTGCTTTAATGAAAACCGACGAGCAGAAGGCTAATTATCTGATTACACAAATGAAAAATGTATATATAAAGGATATTGTCGCTCGAAACAATCTTAATTCCGATCAGGAAATCAGTGAACTTGTTGACATTTTAGCATCTGGTATATCTTCATTAACTAATCCGAGAAAATTGGAAAACACTTTTAAATCGGTGAAAAACGCAACTCTTTGTGCATCTACAATTGATAAATATATAGGTTATCTAAAAGATTCATTTTTGATTAGCAAAGCAGAGAGGTATGATGTAAAGGGTAAGAAATACATCAGTACGCCTTATAAGCTTTATTTTGAAGATACCGGGCTCCGAAATGCCCGATTAAATTTCAGGCAAATAGAAGAAACTCATTTGATGGAGAATATCATTTATAACGAACTCAGATACAGAGGTTATAATATTGATGTCGGTGTAGTTGAGTTTAGAGAAAAGACTGCCGAGGGTAAGGATATCCGAAAGCAAGTGGAAATTGATTTTGTAGCTAATCAAGGCAGTAAGCGTTACTATATTCAATCTGCTTATGAAATACCAAACAATGAAAAATGGCAACAGGAAACAAGACCGTTTGATAAAACTAATGATTCATTTAAGAAAATTGTCATTGTTGAAAAGAGTATGAAACCACGCCGTGATGATAAGGGCTATCTTATGATGGGAGTAAAAGAATTTTTACTTGACGAGGATAGTTTGGAAATTTAATTTCAGCATAATAGGGAGTGTAAAATTATGTCGGATATACAACCGAATTGATGAGGATTTACAGCAAAAAATTATTTCTAACAGGGAAATCCATCGGATAAACCCATATGCTTTTAAAGAAGAAATTCATCTCCACCAATAAGGAGTAAGTTAAAGCTTGCTCCTTTTTGTTTTGCCGGTATAAAAGAGAAAGCGGGTGCTAAGACAATCACTGCCTTAGCACCCGCTTCAATGTTTACATGTCGGTCTGCGCCCGAATGTCGCTTATTCGATTGCTATCGATGAGCTTGAAGGAAGCTTTTTGGTTTCTGCCTTCGGGACTTCAAGCGTAAGAACACCTGATTCATATTTTGCTTTTACGTCCTCCGGCTTTACATCGCCGATATAGAAGCTGCGAGAGCAAGCTCCGGCGTAACGCTCTCTGCGAATCAAGCGGCCTTTTTTGTCGTTTTCGTCTTTATCAAGGCCCTTGGCTGCTTTGATTGTGAGATATCCGTCGCTTACATCGACGTTAATTTCATCTTTTTTGAATCCCGGCAACTCAATAGCCAATTCATAACCGTTGTCCTTTTCATGGATATCGGTCTTCATCATATTCTTTGCGTGCTTACCGTATAACGGATTGTGCGCACCGAAGAATTCACGATCAAACGGATCGTTAAAGAAATCATCAAACATGTTTTCACTAAAGATACTCGGTAACATAATCAAAACCTCCGTTATAATTGTTTTTATATGAAGCTCGGCGGCTCAGCACCGCCAAACAGGATATACATTTTTAGTTCTCTTTATTTTTCTTTCCTTCTCTTCTTCACTTTTCTCTTCTTTCTTTTTACACCTATATTCTACTCATTTTTATTGCTTTTTCAATAGTACGGGAGTATAATAATTCTAAACTATGTTGTGCTGAGAGCACAATGAAAATCAGAGGAGAAAAGCTATGATGTCAGAAGATAATATTTCTACACTTGTATCCGATTTTTTTGATAGAGATGATATTGATTTGCTCGTTAAGGACACGGGGAAAATCTTGGAATGTCCGCTGATGGTGATTGACGATACCTACCATGTGACGGCACATTATTCACCCGAAGGTTTCAGAGACGAGGCTTTTGAATCCGCGGTGAAGGTTGGGGAAATAACATACGAGGCCGGTGTGCTTATAAGCGAAAGCGATGAGCTAACGGACGGAACGGCTGATTATGTCGAACTTGAGGACAGCCCGTACAGAAGAAGATTCGCTCCTCTTATCAGCGGCGGAATTCGACTCGGTTATTTGATTTGCGTTGATGTCGATAATAAACTGAGCACCGTTGCACCCGAAACATACAGCCGAATAGAAAACATTTTGGCTAAGCAGATGTTTGTTGAAGCAGGGAGAATTGACAGACCTTTTGAAACGGCAGAAGAAATCATGATACATCTTTTGGATGGAGGGTTTCAATCGCAATCATTTTTTAAACTGCAAATATCATCAACTTATCTTGCCGATTTTCATCCTGTTGCTTTCGCTTTAATTGATTTGGCTGCTTATCATTCACAATACGTTGGGAAAAATTTGTTAAAGGATGAGCTGACATACAGATTTTACGAATCGCATCCTTTTATGTATAAAGGAAAGATATTTATGTTCCTGCAAAAAGGATATGACCGCAAGGCTTTTGAAGAATTAGCGAAAGAATTTCACCTTAAGATTGTTATCTCAAATGCGATAGATGAGCTTTTTGGCATTCCGACAATGTATAATTTAGTGCTTGAAGCCCTGAATATAGTTGTGAACGAAGATGTTGAAAATAATGTTTTCTTCGTTTCGCAATTAGCGGTTCCGATTATGTTGAACAAAATAAAGGGATATGACAAGCTGATTTCGCCCAAAATTCTTTCATTGGCGGATTGTGACAGAAGAAAAGAAAGTCAATATTGCGAGACGTTATACTATTATCTTACATGTGACCGGTCACTTAAAGATACATGCGAAGCACTTTTTACCCATCGCAACACGATCCTTTATCGCATAAGAAAAATGAAAGAAGATTTTGAAATTCCGCTTGAAGATTCCAATTTGCATTTTCAACTTTTGCTGGAGATTTCATTGATTCTGCTCAAAGAAAAAGGCTCGGAGTTCTTTATCTCAAAAATTGACAATGCCTAAAAATGTCCCCGCACTTTGCGTAATGCACGGTGCGGGGATTTGTTGTTATTTAATTCAATTAATATTTAGCAAGATATGTGTCAATTTCCCACTGGGAGATGCTGGTGCGGTAGCTGTCCCATTCACGGCGCTTGGCTTCGATGAATTTTGTATAAACGTGCTCGCCGAGAGCTTCCTTAATGAATTCACTCTTTTCAAATTCATTAACGGCTTCTTCAAGCGTGCCGGGAAGAGACTCGATTTTAGCTGCCTTGCGCTCCTCAATACTCATGTCAAAGATGTTCTTAACGGTTGATTCGGGCGGCATATAGCCCTTTTCAATTCCGTCAAGACCTGCTAACAGGCAAAGAGCCATTTCAAGATATGGGTTGCAGGACGGGTCTGCGCTTCTCAGTTCAACTCTCGTGCCCTTGCCTCTTGCCGCAGGAACACGGACAAGAGCGGAACGGTTGGAAGCCGACCATGCGATATAAACGGGGGCTTCATAACCCGGAACAAGTCTCTTATATGAATTTACAAGAGGATTGTTGATAGCCGTTGTTGCCTTAATATGCTTCATGATACCTGCGACGAAGTGGAGAGCGGTCTCCGAAAGTCCGTACTGTCCGTTAGGGTCACAGAAAACATTGTTGCCGTCCTTATCAAAGAGGGACATATTCGTGTGCATACCCGAGCCTGCAATGCCGAAAATCGGCTTCGGCATGAATGTTGCGTAGAGATTATGAAGCTGTGCGTATTTCTTGACGACATACTTAAATGTCATAACCTTATCGGCAACGGTGAGAACGTCGCCGTATTTAAAGTCAATTTCGTGCTGACCCTCTGCACACTCATGGTGAGATGCCTCAATCTCAAAGCCCATATCCTCAAGAGCGACGCACATATCACGGCGGCAGTCTCCGCCGAGATCAACGTTATCAAGGTCAAAATAGCCTGCTTTGTCGTGAGTCTTGGTTGTCGGTCTGCCTTCGTCATCCGTATGAAAAAGGAAGAATTCAAGCTCGGGACCGACGTTAAATTTATATCCCATGTCATCGGCTTTCTTGATTGCACGCTTGAGCACATTTCTCGGATCGCCGATGAAAGGCGTTCTGTCCGAGCAGTAAACGTCACAGATAAGACGAGCCGTTTTGCCATCGGAAAGATGATTCCACGGAAGAACAACAAACGAATCGTAATCGGGATAGAGATACATGTCCGACTCTTCGATACGAACAAAGCCTTCAATGGAGGAGCCGTCGGTCATGCAGTCGTTGTCAAGAGCTTTTTCAAGCTGATTGACGGTGATTGCAACGTTCTTCATGCAGCCCAGAATATCCGTGAACTGGAGTCGCACGAATCTGACGTTTTGCTCTCTTGCCATTCTGAGAATGTCTTCTTTTGTGTACTTACCCATATTGATACCTCTCTCAAATAATAATTAGCTTAGTTCATTTCGTCGAGTGTTAAGCTGTAGCTCGGGAGAAAATCCTCCATAAAGCACTTGACTTCTGGCATATCCAGCTCCTCAAGACCCTTGAGGTTTGTCTTTGCCGCCTTGTCGAAGTCGTGATTACCCGCCTTTGATTCCTCGATGCATTTTGTGTAGGCGCAGATTTTATCTGCCGCTTTGACAAATTTCCAAAGCTGACGGTCGGCCTCCTGCTTGATAAAGAACGGCTTGTATTCCTCACGGATATCCTCGGGAATCATCTCCAAAAGTGCCTTGCACGCATCGTCCTCAACGCAGTTGTAAGCTTCACGAATCTGCTTGCTGTAATACTTTACGGGAGTCGGCATATCGCCAGTGATAATCTCCGGCGCATCATGGAAAACGCCGAGAACCGCCGCGCGCTCTGCGTTGACATTGCCGCCGAAGCGTTTGTTGTGAATAACGGCAAGCGAGTGAGCCACGGTTGCGACCTCAAGCGAATGTTCGCTGATGTTCTCCATATATGTGTTTCTCATCAATGCCCAGCGATTGATGTATTTCATTCTTGAAAGCATTGCAAAAAAATGATAGTTTTTGCCCATTAAAGCACCCTCTCTCGGCAAAACGTTGAGAAAATTCAACGATAGTTGCCCTAATAAAAAAATTTTAACATACGGCGACATCTTTTGCAAGGAAATTCTTTCTTTTTCCCTTTATATGTGATACAATTAATATATATTTATCTCATTGGGGAGGTTCATATGAATTTTGTAGAAATAAACGACAACGGCACAGTAGAAGGCTTTTGTCTGGTAAAAAATCTTGAAGAAAAAAAGACGGCTAAGGGTATTCCGTATCTTGACCTTATCCTGACGGACAGCTCGGGCGAAATCGGAGCGAAGCTTTGGGACTATAAAGAAGAGATTTTCGGATTTATAAAGCAGAATTCGCTGCTGAAGGTTCGAGGCTCAATCTCAATGTTTAACGATGCACCGCAGATGCGTCTTGACAGGGTTCGTCTTGCAAACGAAAACGACGGCGTTCGCATAGAGGATTATGTTCCGAGTGCGGAATATAACGGAGAGGCAATGTATTCGGCGATCGTTGATGTTGTCAATGATTTTGAAAATGCACAGCTCAAAACACTCGTTATGGCGGTGCTTGAGCAGAACAAGACGGCAATGCTCTATTGGCCGGCGGCGTTCAAGCTCCACCATGCAATCCGAGGCGGACTTCTCTATCATACACTTTCAATCCTCAGAATGGCGCAGAGTATAGCCGAGATTTATCCCTCGGTAGAAAAGGATTTGCTTTTCTCGGGCGTTATCCTGCATGACGTTGCAAAAATCGGTGAATTTGAGGTCTCGGAAACGGGAATTGCTTCCGGCTACACGGTAGAGGGAACACTTATCGGCCACCTCGTTAAGGGTGCAATGAATATTGAAAAAATCGGAGAAGAGCTCGGAACGGACAGAGAGCTGCTGACGCTCGTTGAGCATATGGTGATTTCTCACCACGGTGAGCCTGAGTTTGGAGCGGCTGTCAGGCCGATGTTCCTTGAAGCGGAGATTCTATCGCAGCTTGACTTGCTTGACGCAAGAATATATGAGATTTTGCAGGCGGTTTCCGAGGTTGAGTCGGGCGATTTTACACCGAGACAGTGGGCACTTGAAAACAGAAAGCTTTATAATCACGGTCTTAAAGAAAGCAAGCCGAAAGCGGACTTGCTTTGAACGGAGGAGTAAGCATGAAAAAAATAATCAGCATTTTATTGGCAGTTGTTCTTTTTGTCGGCTGCACGTCGCTCGCCTTTGCAGAGAATGACAACACGATAAAGGGTACGCTGAACCTTGTTTCGTTCAATGTTGACGGACTTCCTATTCCTGCGGCACTTTCCTCAACCAAGCGTGACCCGATCAAGGCGACCGGGCTTATTGCAAAGCAAATCAATGCATCCGACTGTGATATTCTCAGTGTACAGGAGGATTTTAATCTCCATCCGATTCTTGAAAAGAATCTTGATATGAAATATGCAACGCTGACGAGCGGCGGAGTTGCCGTCGGAGACGGACTGAATTTCTTCTCAAAATATCCTGTTTATAACGTCGGCAGAGTTCCGTGGAGAACGGCATACGGAGTGTACGACTGCGGCTCGGACGAGCTTACTCCGAAGGGCATACTCTATTGTACGGTTGAGATAGCCGACGGAGTTTTTATTGATGTTTACAATATTCATGCCGACGCATGGGAGGATGAAAAGTCCATGCTCGCAAAGGCCGATCAATTTGACCAGCTTATCGAGCTTGTTGAGGAACATTCGGGTACGGACAGGGCTGTCATTTTGACGGGCGATTTTAATACAAACTACACTGTTTTCCGTGCCGGATATCAGAACGGAACATATAAAATAGATCTTTGTCAAAAGCTTATCGACAACTTTGTCAGCAAGGGCTTTAAGGATGCTTGGATCGAATATAATGTTGACGGAAACTATGATATTACCTATTCCGAGATGTGGGAGCGTTACGGATGTGACTACCAGAGAGCATGGGATACACTCGACCATGTTTATTATCGTGACGGTGCAGGTGTTTCTTTTGAATTGCTTGAAGCGGTTTATGACAGCTTCGACTGCGACGAGATTTCATGGAACGGACATCTTTCCGACCATGCGGCGATCAGAACAAAGCTTGCCTACACCGTAAATCCGGATGAGATAAAGCCGATTGAAAGCAAAAATACCGAGACCTTTAACCTCAGTGATTACATTATGACGGCAGTTAAAACGATTACAAAGGTTCTTTTTAAGGCGATAATCAATATCCCCGAGCTTATCAAAAACGGTATTGGCTGGATCAAATAAGGAGATTTTATGGACTGGACAGAGGTAAAAATTCACATTGACTCAAAGGACGTGGAAACGGCAGGCAACATTGCTCAGATGGTCGTTCCCTACGGAATTTATATTGAGGATTACAGCGACCTCGAACAGGCGGCATGGGAGATTGCTCATATCGACCTGATTGACGAGGATTTGCTCAAAAAGGACAGGAACAAGGCGACGATTCATATTTATATCTCTCCCGAGGAAAGCCCGGCCGAAGCCGTTGCTTTTCTTTCCGAGCGTTACAATGCGGAGGGCATTAAGCATGAGATAGACCTCAGCGTGTGCCGCAATCAGGATTGGGAGAATAATTGGAAGGAATATTTCAAGCCGATGCCTGTCGGTCAAAAGCTGTTGATTCGCCCGGTTTGGGATAATGATTATGATCCGCAGGGCAGAACGGTGCTTGATATCGAACCCGGACTTGCCTTCGGCAGCGGCGGACACGACACAACACGCCTTTGCCTTGAAACGCTTGAAAATCACATAACACCCAATACAGAATTGCTCGATATCGGCTGCGGAAGCGGAATCCTCGGCATTGCCGGACTTTTGCTCGGCGCAAAGAGTGCAACGGGCGTTGATATCGACGAGCTTGCGGTTAAGACGGCGAGGGAAAACGGCGAAATGAATGGCTTTACAGAGCCGAAATATACTGTATTTCAGGGTAATCTGACCGATAAGGTCAGCGGCAAATACGATGTTGTTGTCGCAAATATTGTTGCCGATATCATTGTGATGTTTACAAAGGACGTCGGCAGGTTCCTGAAGGACGACGGAATTTATATAACATCCGGAATTATTGACACGAGGGAGCAGGACGTTCTCGATGCCTTTGAAAAGTACGGCTTTGAGGTCGTCGGCAGGCACGAAAGCTGCGGCTGGCTCTGCTTTGAAACGAGGTTGAAAAAATAATGTATCTTAACAGCAACGACATTGTTCTCTTTTCGGGTGATTCGATAACCGACGGAAACCGAGGACGAAAAATGGACTGCAACCACATCATGGGCCACGGATATCAGTTCATCCTTGCGGCGAAGGCGGCATATGAAAATTACGAGCGCAGGCCGAAATTTATCAACAAAGGTTATTCGGGAGCGACAACGGCGAATCTGCTTGAAACATGGCAGGAGGACGTTATCGACAATGCCCCGACTGTGCTGAGTATACTTGTGGGAACAAACGACGGACTTTTCGGTTTTTTAAACGGATTATCGCTCAAAGAGGTTGAGGATACTTACGAAAAGAATCTTGTAAAAATGATTGAGATGACGAGATACGCTCTGCCGCATACAAAAATAATTGTTTGCGAACCGTTTTATTTCCCTCTTTCAAAGGACGATTTATCCTATCGCTACACGCCGCATATTGAGTGCGAAGTTGATTATGGCAGACCCGACAGAGACGAAACGCAGGAAGCCATGGATTATAAATCCGCTGCAATTCAGCTCACAAGAGCGGCGGCAAAGCGTGTTGCCGAAAGCTCCGCAGATGTTTTTGTTCCGCTTTATGATAAATTTTCAGAGAAAATTGCAGGGTCAAAAACCGAATATTTTATGTGGGACGGAACTCATCCGTCAATCGCAGGTCACATGCTCATTGCGAAGGAATGGGAAAATGCGGTTGAAAAATCAAATATTTTTTAAAAATATTTCTCTAACCCCTTGTAAAAGCAAGGTTATATTTGGTAAAATATATTTATTAAAAACGAAAAGAGGTCTTTTTTATGGCAGATATGGCAAAAAAAGCTTTTTACAGAGCATATCAGAAAACCTTTATGGTTGCCGAGTGCTTTTTCGACTGGTCGGAGCCTGAGCTTCTCAAGGGTCCCGGTGCCGTCAAGGAGCTTCCGGCACTCGTAAAGTCAAAGGGCGTTTCAAGCGTTCTTGTTGTTACGGATAAGGGCCTTATGGGTCTCAACCTGCTTGCAGGTCTTTTTGAGCAGCTTGACGCTCAGGGAATCAAGTACACGGTTTATGACGGAGTTCAGCCGAACCCGTCTATTGAAAATATTGAGGAAGCCCGCAGGCTTTACCTCAAGAACGGCTGTGAGGGTATTATCGCATTCGGCGGCGGTTCTCCGATGGATTGTGCAAAGGCCGCAGGCGCAAGAGTTATGAACCCGAACCAGAGCGTTTCTCAGATGAGAGGTGAGCTGAAGATCAGACATAAGCTTCCGCCGTTCTTTGCTGTTCCGACAACCGCAGGTACAGGCTCGGAGACAACCCTTGCCGCTGTTGTTACAAATATGCAGACTCATGAGAAGTACGCTATCAACGACCCGAAGCTTCGCCCGAAGTATGCGGTTCTTGATCCCGAGCTTACGACAGGACTTCCGCAGAAGATTACTTCAACAACAGGTATGGACGCTCTCACTCATGCCGTTGAAGCTTATATCGGTCTCAGCGGAGTTAAATCAACCGATGACTATGCCGAGAGGGCAACAAAGCTTATCTTTGAAAACCTCGAAACAGCATACAATGACGGCAAGAATCTTCAAGCTCGTGAAAATATGCTCGTTGCATCGTTCTATGCAGGAATGGCATTCACAAGAGCTTATGTAGGCTACGTTCATGCAATCGCTCATAACCTCGGCGGTATCTACGGAACACCCCACGGACTTGCAAATGCTGTTATTCTTCCTCATGTTCTTGAGTATTACGGTGACACTGCTTATGAAAAGCTCGCAAAGCTTGCAGAAATCGTAGGCGTCGGCGGATATTCCCAGGCGGACAAGGCTATGAATTTCATTGACGCTATCAAGGAAATGAACAAGAATATGAATATTCCCGAGCACTTCGATTTTATTAAGGACGAGGATATTCCGACAATAGTTGAGCGTGCACTCAAAGAGGGTAATCCGCTCTATCCTGTTCCTAAGATTATGGATGCAAGGGACTGCGAAAAGGTTGTAAGAGCTGTAAGAGGCTTCTGATTAAATTGAACACAAGGCATCGGCGGAGCAATCTGCTGATGTATTTTTTTACATAGTTTCGGCAATTCAAACAAAAACAACTCGGGATTTTTTATTTGACGGCAAATTGAAAAAAATGTATAATCAAATTAAATGAAAAGAGGGGGTACGATATGAAGATTAAGGAGATTTTGGCACCTGCGGATTATACGACAAAACTCGGCGAGCGTGTAAGCTACTGGACATACTTTGTCGGACAGAATATTTTCTATAATGTTGTGACGACATTCATGGCAACATATCTGATGATGAATGGAATCGACCTTGGCAAAATTGCGATTGTTACATTGATTGTTAAGATTTGGGACGCTGTTAACGACCCGATGTTCGGTATAATATTTGATAAAATAAAATTCAAAAACAAGCAAAAATGTATGCCGTGGATTCGTATTTCCGTCGGACTTGTGCCGATTACGACGGTTCTTTTGTTTATAATCCCGAGCGGTATGGCTCAGACAGGCAAGCTGATATGGTTTATGATTGCCTATCTGCTTTGGGATTCAAGCTACACGGTCTGCGACGTTCCGATTTACAGTATGGTAACAACGATGACCGATAACGTTAACGAGCGTAACACGCTGATGTCGATAGGCCGCCTGTTCAGCAGCGCCGGTATGGGTATTTCGGGACTTCTCTGCACCTTGCTTGTCAGCGAAAAGGTCGGAATGAGCTTCAGCCCGACGGTTATTCTTCTTTCGGTTATCGGACTTCTGTTCATGATTCCGCTTTGCTTTGCCGGCAAGGAGAGAAACTACCACGGCGAGCTTGAGGAGGAAGCCTTTTCAATAAAGAGAATGCTGACATATCTTGTGCATAATAAATATTTGCTTATTTATTACCTCGGCTACCTTTTTGCCAACGGTCTTATGACAAACAATGCACTTGCGCTGTTCGTTTCGTATTATCTTTTCGGCAGTGCGAACTTTAATATTATTCTCGGAATTCTCGGCGTTGTGCCGTCCGTCATTGCGGCTTTGCTTATTCCCGTTATTTCTAAGAAATTCGACAAATTTAAGCTGTTTTTTATCTGCAATACCGTTGCGTCGGTTCTCGGACTGGCAATGTATTTCATCGGCTGGCAGAATAAAATGCTTTTCGTTGTGCTGACTGTTATCAGAGGAATTTTCACCAGCGTAACGGGTACGCTTGGATTTATGTTTACTCCCGACTGTGCGGAATACGGTCAGTACAAAACGGGCGTTGACGCAAAGGGAATCACATTTTCAATTCAAACATTCACGACTAAAATTGCCGCTGCAATCGCATCGTCGCTTGGTCTTGCAATTCTGACACTCTTTGACTGGACTAAGATTGAAGCCGAAAGCTTTGCCGATATTGAACGACTGCACATTGTTCAGAGCGCAACGGCACTCAACGGCCTTTGGGTAACATATATACTTGTTCCGAGTATCGGACTTGCAATAACGTCATTCATCTATCTTTTCTATAAGCTCAGAGACAAGGACGTTCAGGTTATGGCGAGATACAACGCAGGCGAAATCACAAGAGAGGAATCCGAAGCACAGCTACCGAAAGCTCTTAAATGCGGCATTACGCCGAAGCTTAAAGAGACGGTAAAGAAATAAAATACAACAAAACAACAAAAAAGAGGCTCCAAATTGGAACCTCTTTTTTCTGCATAGCTTTAGAATTATAATCTTGTTTCAAGGATTTTTACATTTCCGTTGATTGTGAATTTGCCCTTGTTTGCCGGGATGAAAATGCTTTCGCCTTTTTTCATTGTGAGTTTTTCATCGGCACATTCAATCTCGGCACTGCCCTCAAGACAGAGCAGGGAAACAAACGACTGCTCGTCGCAGACGGAAGAATATTCACCGTTAACACTCAATTCGTACATTGTGAAAAGGTCGCATGATGTGAGCTTGCTTCTGGTTGCGTTATCAAACTTTTCAACCTCTCGTTTCGATGAGTCGGGAATTGACGGGGGGCAGAGTTTTGTAACGTCTGCAGCCTTGTCAACGTGAAGCTCACGGGGCTTTCCGTCCTTTCCGAGACGGCCGTAATCATATATTCTGTAGGTTGTGTTGGAATTCTGCTGAACCTCGGCAAGAAGAATACCTTTGCATATTGCGTGCATTGTGCCCGATTCAATGAAGAAAACATCGCCCTTTTTGACCTTGACTCGGTTGCAAATATCCATCATTGCATCGCTCTGAGCGGCTTTTTTGAATTCCTCAACCGTAACGTTGCGATTGAATCCGAGAATGAGCTCCGCATCGGGTTCGCAGTCGAGAATATACCATGCCTCCGTTTTGCCGAATTCACCCTCAACCCTCATTGCGTACTCGTCATCGGGGTGAACCTGAATTGAGAGGTCTCTTTTGGCATCAATGAACTTTATAAGTAGCGGGAAAAACTCATATTTTTCTCCCTTTGTGCCGCATATGCTCTTGTCAGCGAGGTAGACCTCCTGCAAGGTTTTGCCCTCAAATTTGCCATTGAGAACCGTTGACGGCCCGGCCGGGTGACAGGAGAGTACCCATGCTTCGGCGGCAGGGTCTTTATCGGTTTTGATACCGTATTCTGTGATAAGTCTTGTTCCGCCCCAAATGTTGTCGGCAACAAAGGGGGATAATTTAACCATTTCCATATTTAAACCTTCTTTTCAATGAAAATTTCCGAAAATATTATACATTATCAAGTTTGTATTGTAAAGTGCAAATTTACTATTGACAAATCGAACAAATGTTCGCTATAATGATAGTGATGCTATGGGGAGACAGAGGAGATATGAAATGGTTAATTATGATTTAAGAATTGAAAAGCAGCAAATCTTTGGCGCAGAGAAGATTGCTATTGCCGCAAATGCGAATGAAACAATTTCACTTCGCTTCCGCTTTGATGCAAGCTGGAGAATTTTTGACGCCAAGGCGGCAATTTTCAGAACGGCGCAAAATAAATACTATATTATCGAGATAAAAAGCTCGTCTGCGACCGTCCCGTGGGAGGTGCTGACCGTTGATCATGACTTTGAACTTTCCGTTATCGGCTATGACGGCTCGATGGTGCTCACCGCGGGAAAAGTCGATGTCAAGGTTGTTTCATCTCTGTTACCTGACGATTGCAAGACATTTTCACCGACCGAAACTCTTTTTGACAGATTTAAGCAGGACAGCATTGCCGAAGCCTACAAAAAATACGAGGACGAAATTGACTCATTGAAGTATTCTTACGAAAAGAAAATTGTTGAAATGGGTACAAAAATCAATGAGGCAAATGAGAACACAAAGAACGTTGAAAAAGCTAAGGACGAGGAAATCGCAAAGCTTAAACAGGATCACGCCGAGGAGGTTCACTCCCTTAACGGGGAGATTGCCGACATAAACAAAACCCTTGCCGCAGCCAAAATCAAGGCGGATAACTGGGATCTTGTCGATGCGGCGATGGCAGACAAAACGAGAAGCAATTATGCACCGTGGACGGGCGGAACAAAGGAATATAAGCTTCCGTTTTTCAATACAAAAAATATGGGATACTTGGCGGCGGGTAACTTTGACGGCAATGTTACCGAGCTGGGTCTTGATTTAAGCTCGGCAACGACGCTTTCGCAGATGTTTACCCAGAAAAAGTGCTTGAGAAGAATTGAACTCAGAAACACGGATAAGATAACAACAATAATAAACGGTTTTTCAAATTCACTCGCACTTCGGGAAGTAATCCTCGGCAACCTGTCAAGCTGTGACAATGCAAAGCAGTCTTTTTATAACGACACTTCTCTTGAAAAAATTACGTTCGGAAATTGTGAGAGGATTCAAGACTGGACGGAAACCTTTTACGGTTGTATTTCGCTAATAGAAATAGATGCGACGTTGAATTTGGGCGCGGCAAATTGGGTTTCCGGTACATTTGCAAATTGCACAAGTCTCAAAAGTGTACGCTTTGAAAAAGAAACAATCAAAATGGGTATTTCTCTTTCTTCCTGCAAGTCACTTTCAAAGGAAAGCATGGAGAGCCTTTTTGACGGACTTGCCATATCGCAGAGCGGAACTGTTACCTTGTCAAGATATGCTTATGAGAATAACTATCCGACTGCCGATGAAAAAAAGAAGATAGAAAATAGGCTTACCGAAAAAGGTTGGAAACTGATTCTCGAATAAAAATCATATTTGTTTATGCTCTTACATATAATCAAGTGAAATAAAAAAGAGAGGTTGATTATATGAGCATAGAACTGACAAGAACCGATATTGGCACAACAGAAGTACTTTACGATAATTTTGCCGAGCAGGGCATTGATTGTGATATTTCTTTGCCGGATTATTGTCCCGATATAATGAGAATTCTCAGATGCAGCGTAACGAACAGCATCACAAATTCGAAAATTTCGGGAGACAGAGCAACCGTTGACGGTAATGCAAAAATACGTATAGTTTATGCCGATGAGAAAAACGGAATTTATTGCTACGAGCAGGATTATCCTTTTTCAAAATTTACCGAGCTTTCGCAGGCTTATGATGGAGCTGTGCTCTGCACATCGGCAAAGACCGAATATGCAAACTGCCGTGCCGTCAGCAAGAAGCGAATTGATATTCACGGAGTTGTGAGCATCAGATTCAAAATTGTCGGTATCAAAAAAGATTCTGTTATCACAGATGCCGAGGGAGACGGAATTCAGCTGAAGAAAAAGAAAATCGGCACGGATAACGCCGTTGCCGTTGTGATGAAAAAATTTCAGCTTTCCCAGACGGAAGAGGCCGACGGCGGAGAGATTGGTAAAATTTTTTACTCCTGTGCGTCTCCCGTTTTGTCCGAAACAAAAATAATCAAGGGTAAAATTCTTCTTAAAGGTGAAGTCGTTATCAAGGTTATGTATTGCTCGGCCACCGGTGAGAACGAAAGTGTTTGTGTGAATTATAACCTGCCGTTCAGCGAAATTGTAGATATTGAGAATATCGACGATAGCTGTAAGGTCAGCGTCGGATTCAATGTTGACCAGGTTCAGGCCGAGCCGAAAACAGACAATGACGGCGAATATAAATATCTTAATCTCGCTTGTGATATATGCGCTGTTGTGACGGCATACAAGGCCGAGGATATTTGCATTATAACCGACGCATATTCGACGCAAAAGGAGATAGATGCAAAATATAAAACTGCGTCATTTACTCAGATTTTGCAAAATCTGAGTGACAGCATTATCTGCCGTGAAAGCATTGATCTGTCCTCAATGAATCCGCAAAGGATTTATGCCGCCATAGCTCAGGCGCCGGAGGCAAAATGCTGCTTTAACTCCGATAAGATGACGGTTTCGGGGAAAATTCCGCTGAAGTTTATCTTGATTGACGGTGAGGGCGCACCGACCTTCTGCGAAAGGGAAGCCGAATTTGAGTATTCACGCTCCGTTGACGCCAAGGGCGGCAATCTTCACTGCGAACCTAGCCTTTTCCTGACGGGCTACACCTGTACGTTGACAAATGACGGACGGGCAGAGTTCAAAGCAGAAATGAATATCAGTGCCGATATTGAAGAAACGTGCGAAAGCCGCACACTTGTCAGTCTAAAGGCATTGGAAAATTCCGAGATGAAAAAGAGACATTCCTCGCTGGTTATCTGTTTTTGCAGCGGTGGGGAGAAGGTTTGGGACATTGCAAGGAAATATAACACGACTGTGGAGGATATTATGAGTGAAAATGAGCTGACATCGGACGAAATCGGCGAAAAGATGATGCTTATGATACCCGTAAAATAACGCTATACTATTGAAATTATTCTCAACAGATGGTATACTAATTTTACCGCTGACAGGAAAGGTTCGCATACGGCGGAGCTTGCTGTCAGCGGTATTATTTTTGAAAGGACGTTTTCTATGGGATTAAAAAACATTGATAAATCCGCCGAGCAGAAAGGCTCGGGGATAGTTACTCTTTGGCAGTTTGTTAAATTCATCGTTGTAAGCCTTTTGGCTTGTATTGTCCAGTTTGCTTCGCTTAATCTTATCATGCTTTTGCCCCAGATCAAAGCGATAATGAATCAGGATTTTACATGGTTTGTGTTCAACTATGTCGGTGAGGGCAAGGGCTTCGGCTATTTCCTCGCATTCAACATTGCAAATATCCTTGCACAGATCGTTGCGTTCTTTGTTAATCGTGAAAAAACTTTCGGCTCGTCAAGCAACATCGCAATTACTCTGCCGATTTATATCGTTTTCACGGTTGCGCTCATTTGCTTCTCGGCATGGCTCGCCCCGACGATACAGGGTTGGCTTATCGCTCACAGCATAGCGACTCAGCTTGCGGCAAACATCTCAACTATGGTTTGCTCTGCGGTTCAGTTCTTCATCTATTTCCCTGTTGACAAGCTTCTTTTCCATAAGAAGAAAGAGGAAAAATAACATATTGGGTGAGAGCATGTTTTTCAGACAGATATTTGACGTCGGAGCTGCCAAACCGCTGGATATTTTTTCATCGGGCAGCAGGAAATATAAATCGGTTTTAAAAATTCTGAGCATTATCGCAATGGCGGCAATGCTCGGAATACAGGTCTATGTTTTGCTGACTCACAAGGTGGTTCTTGCTTCGGATTCTCAGCGATATTTTGAGCTTGCGACTCTTGCTGTTAAAAACGGCGTTTGGTATCCGTCATCACTCAATGTTCACGACACATATATTTTCGGCAACGGACTTATCAATCTGATGATTCTTTTGATAAGGCTCACGGGCTCGATCGAGGCAATAAAAATCATCAATATTTTCTGTGTTTATGCAATTTTGGTTTCGTGTATATATATAATCAAAAGGATTTTCGGCGATACGGAAATTCAATATTGGTTTACCGTTATTTTCTGTGCCACAGGTACGTTTTGGGGTGAGGTTGCACAGGCGAGAACAGAGCTTATCTTTATGGCTTTTGCCTTTGCAGCGACCGCCTTGCTCATGACCGGAAAAACATATGCGTGTCTTGTTTCGGGAGTCCTTTTTGCTCTTGCCAACTGGACAAGACCGCTCGGCATAGTTTTTCTGATGGCAGGAATTTGGCTCATTGCAACGCAGAGAGCAAAGCTGAAACAATACCTTTGTCTTGTGCTCGGTGCGGCTATGATGGTTGGCGTTATCGGCGGAGCGGCCTATGCAAAGTGCGGATATTTTGCCTGTCAGGCAACTACAGGCGGATACAATCTCATCATGGGCGCATCCGACGGTGCGGACGGAACTTCAAGGTTTGATGCTTTCGGCGAAGGCGGAGCCGGCTATCTTTCCGAGAAACAGAAAAGCGAAATGACCTTCAAGGAAAAGGACGCATTTTATAAATCCGAAGCTATGAAATGGATAAAGGAAAATCCCGGCGAATACGTCAAGCTCATGCCGAAAAAAATGCTTGTTACGCTTTATTCCGAGGGCTATGCGCTCGGCACGTTTTATAATAACGCAACGGCAGGAAACGGAGGAGCTTTTTACCGGGGACTTCTCGGCAGAATGGCAGGACAATCGGATGAGAAGCTTTCGGCTGCGGATATAATCGTTATCTGGACGCAGGGTGTTTATATGATAACTCTCTTGCTTGCCTTTGCATGTGTGGTGTTTCTGATTGTTAAGCGCAGAGCGGCGAAGCTCATGCCGTTTATTTTCACCGTGGCGGGTGCAATCGGAATAACAATGCTTTTGGTCGGCGGACCGAGATATCATTTCCCGATTTTGCCGTATCTTATTATGGCGGCGGCAATTCTTATTCAGGCGATTGCCACGCACAAGGAGCATAAAAATGAAGCTTAAAGAATATATCAGGCTCATAAGGCCGAAGCATTATATAAAAAATCTGCTGCTCTTTCTCCCCATAATTTTCGGCGGAAGCTTGCTCCAAAAGGATAAGCTTTTGCATGTTATCGGCGGCTTTGTTGTGTTCGGTTTTATCAGCTCCGTTGTTTATATAATCAACGACATTTGCGATGCGGAAAAGGACAGACATCACCCGACAAAGTGCACACGGCCTATCGCTTCGGGCAAAATTCAAAAGAAAAGTGCAGTTGTGCTTGCCTGCGCTTTGTTTATTGTTTCCGTTGCGATAAATTGGTTCGTTTGCGGCAAAAGTCTTTACGGCTGGCTGCTGATTGCACTGTATCTTGTACTCAATCTCGGCTACAGCTTCGGGCTGAAAAATGTTGTGCTTCTTGATATATTGATTCTTGTTTCGGGTTACCTTATTCGTATTCTCTACGGCTCGGTTATCACAGACATTCCTGTTTCAAGCTGGCTTTATCTGACGGTTATGGCATTTTCTTTCTATATGGGTCTTGGCAAACGCCGGGGCGAAATTGTTAACAGTGAGAAAAACACGAGAGAGGTTCTTAAGCATTATAACAAGGATTTCCTTGACAAGAACATGTATATGACGCTCGGCTTGGGTATTGTTTTTTACTCACTCTGGTGCGTTAATTCGGGAACGATTGCGATTTATTCCAACAAAATTGTTTTCACGATTCCGCTTGTTATCGTTATTTGCATGAAATACAGCCTGACTGTTGAGGGTGATTCCGACGGCGATCCTATCAGCGTCATTCTCAAGGACAAGTGGCTTATGATGCTCGGTGCACTCTACGGGGCGGTTATTATCAGCCTTTTGTATATTTTTAAATAAATTTAACAAAAAAACATTGTAATAATTTTTGCGATGTGATAGAATAAACAAAACACAGCTTAGGAGGTTTTACTATGAGTTTTCCTGTTGCTTTGCAGCTTTACTCCGTTCGTGACGCTATGGCGGAGGACTTTGCAGGTACAATAAAAAAGGTTAAGGATATGGGCTACGACGGAGTTGAGTTCGCAGGACTTTTTGACCATTCGGCAGAAGAGGTTAAGAGGATTTGTGACGAGGTCGGTGTTGATCCGATTTCAGCTCACGTTCCGTATGATGAGCTTGATGCAGACCCGGAAAAGACGATTGCAACTTATGCCGAGATCGGCTGTAAGTATATCGCTATTCCGTATGCCGTTGAGGAAAGACGCCCCGGTGCAGAGCTTTTCGACGATACGGTTGAGGGAATCAAGCGTTTTGCCGCTATCGGTAAAAAATACGGTGTAACATTTCTTTATCATAACCATGACTTTGAATTCAAGAAGGTCGGAGATATTTACGGACTTGATCTTCTCTATTCGACGCTTACTCCCGATGAGCTTCAAACCGAGCTTGATACATGTTGGGTCAATGTCGGCGGTGAGGATCCGGCAAAGTATGTTGAAAAGTATTCGGGCAGAGCACCCGTTGTTCACCTCAAGGATTTCCACATGAGCGGCAAGGGCAAGCCGGCAAAGCTTTATCAGCTTATCGGTATTGATGACGGCGCGCAGGATGCCGAGGAGGAAGAGGCTTTCGGTTTCCGTCCCTGTGGTTACGGTGTTCAGAATTTCCCCGAGATTCTTGAAGCTTGTAAAAAGGCAGGCACATCATGGGTTGTTGTTGAGCAGGATCAGCCCGCTCTTGACAAAACTCCGCTCGAGTGCGCAAAAATGAGCATTGATTACATTAAAGAAATTAATAAATAAAGGAGATTTAATATGTCTGACGCAGTATTGAACCAATTTACCCAGGCCGTTGAGGAGGAAAAGGTCTCAACCGGCAGGAGATTCAAGGTAGGCATTATCGGTACAGGTTGGATCGCAGAGGCACACATTGAGAGCTATCTCGACATGGACGATGTTGACATCGTTGCCATGGCCGACCTCATCCCGGGCAAGGCTGAGAAGTTTGCGGCAAGGTACAACAAGGACGGACGTCTTGATAATGTACATTTCTACAAGAATCACGAGGAGCTTATCGACAACGAGCCGGAGCTTGACGCCGTAAGCGTTTGTACTTATAACATGACACATGCCGAGTGTACTATCTATTCACTCAAGCACGGTGTAAACGTTCTTCTTGAAAAGCCGATGTGCGTTACAACAGAGGAAGCAGTTGAAATCTGCAAGGCCGAGAAGGAAAGCGGAAAGCTTCTTTCAATCGGTTTCCAGCCCCGTAATGACGAGAACATGAAGATGGTTAAGAAGATTGTTCAGTCGGGCGAGCTTGGCAAGATTTACTACATACAGACAGGCGGCGGACGCCGTCGCGGTATTCCGAACAGCACATTTATTGAGAAGAAGACCGCAGGTATCGGTGCAATGGGCGATATCGGATGCTATTCTCTCGACGTTGTTCTCAATGCTATCGGATATCCGAAGCCGCTTACCGTTACAGGTTACACATCAAACTTCTTCGGAACAAACCCGAAGTACAACAACCCGGCTGATGCGGCAAGATTCAATGTTGAGGATTTCGCAGCAGCATTTGTACGTCTTGACGGCGGTATCGTTCTTGATTTCCGTATTGCATGGGCTATGCATCCCGACACACCGGGCGACACCATCATCTTTGGCACGGAGGGTGCGCTCAGAATTCCGTCAACAGAGTGTTGGAACGGAGAGATGTCCGGTCCGATGACGATTTATCACGATGTTGCGGGCGAGCAGGTTCAGACAGTCGTTCCCCTTATTGAAAACAGCGGCAAGGGACTTTTCTATAAGAAGTGCCGCTCATTCCTTGATGCAATTGCTAACGGCGATTCCGCTCCGATTCCGTCAAGCCAGATTCTCTACAACCAGGCAATTATCGACCATATCATTAAGTCGGCAGAGCTTGGCAAAGAGGTTGAGGTTGTTATCCCCGAGATATAATCTTATAAGCTGAAAATAATAAGGCTATAAATCACTGCTTGAAATGTGATTTATAGCCTTTTCTTATTTTATTTTTTACCGTTTACGATGTCATAAATCGCTTCGGGTCGCTTTCGTAAAGACCGTCGATGTCGGAAAGAATAATCAAACGGTTAGTCTTGCAAAGCACGGCAACGACCGCCGAGAGCATATCGTTATCGCTGCTGTAAGGCATATAATTTACGGCTGTGACTATGCAATGTCAAAGGCCGGGACGAGGTCGCAATTAGCGAAGCTCCTTTTTAAGGTTCAAATAATTATTAAATGTTTTTACAAAATAGGAAAGTCCGTCGGTTGCAAGCAGGATTAAAACAGGAACGAAAACCAATATATATCGGCTGTTACATTCCCAAATAAGCATGAAGTTAAATATTCCGAAGAGTGCAATTCTGCCGGCGAGAAGAGTTTGATTTTCTTCTGTTCTTTTCTTCTTGAAGCTTTCTATCGCCGAGAAGAGAATGCCGAGGGTTATAAAAATATAATAAATCCAGAAGTAGATCAAGCTTATCGGGTAAAGGTCACCGTGCCATGTAAGAAGTCTTGTGAAAATGCCTTTGTTATAGACTGATTCTCTTCCTGCATAATAGCTTCCGGACAATGTGCAGTCGCCAAAGGTGCGAATGACTTTTTTAGAAAAGGTATGGTTTAAAAATCCGAAAAATCCGTAATCCTTAACTCGCTTTTTTATTTCTTTTATGTTGGCTTCTTCCTTTTTACGGTATGTGTCAAAGCTTGCCGTGTAATTGACGTCCTCTTGCAAATATCCGCCGTAGCCGAGACCCATCATTACCCAATGAGTGGGAGGAAATTCATTTTTTGCTTCCAACTCTTCTGTGATACCGAACTTGTCCTTGCAAATCGGCTTGGTTACTGTGCTTACGGCTTTAACGGTTACGCCTAACGTTACAATGCTGACCAAGAAAAAGCACATAAACTGTTTAAATGATATTTTATTAAAGATCATGCCAATCAAAATCGCCACAAAAACAATGACAGACGTTAATTTTATCAGGTATGAAAAAGCTCCGGTGATACCGAGAAGAATATAAAGCAAGATTTTTGATTTAGTGCTTTTGCTTTTCTGAATTCTAAAATATAAAAACAGCATTATAGATGCAGTTAAAACGCAAGGAGTGTCGGTGTATAAAAAACCGGAGTAAAGGTAAAGCGGAGCACAAAACAAAGTGATAATACCGGCAAAAAAAGCCTTCTTTGCCGAAAAAATAACCCCGGCGGCACGGTAAATAAATTCAATGGCAATTTGAATAATTACAACAGATACGGCCATTGATACCCGTTTGAAAACAATAATATCAGCGTTGCCGACAAACAGCTTAATTATCTTGAACAGAGAAACCATGCAAATTAACCAAAACTGATTGTTGGGGTATCGGGCATAATAGTAAAGCTTGTCAACCTTAGCGGTTTTAATATAGTTATATGATGAGTTGATAAGTCCGCCCCAATCCCATGTAAAATTGACCTCAAGAGAAAACGCTAATTTCATCATAAAAGCAATTGATATGATTCTGAGAATCCACCAAGCAGCTTTGTAATTTATTTTTTCAATAAGGTCGGTTTTCTTTATACAAATGTATAAAAATAGAGCAGCGACCGGAATTATCATTAATCCCGCAACAAATGATTGAAGAATCATTTGCGAAAACGCTACCTCGAAAATCATTATTGAGACAATAAAAAAACAAACATTAAAAATATTATTTATAGCTTTTTTCATTTATTTTTACCTCTATAAGCATATTCCCTATATATATGACACAAATTATACCACAAAGCGGGAAAAACTGCAACAATTAATTGTAGATATTACATCACTCAATTATAATAAATTTGTCACAATTTGAACAATTAAGACATTTTGTAAAAAAAGAAGCTATATTCAATATTGCACCTTATACGGTGAATCCGAATATAGCCCAAAGGATTTAATTTCAGTCAAATTGTACCTGCCAATTGTCGCTTTTATGTGCATCGAAGCAATATCAAAGGCGGCCTTATTTTATGTCAAACTGCCTTCACAAGGCTTTGCAGTTCAATCGCCCAATCAAGCCATTGTTTTTTCTCATTCATAGCTTTTACTCCGTCTGATTTTTTCGATGCTGTCGTTTCGTACAAGTTCACGCAAAGCTTTCATATATTCCGAGAAATCCGTTTTGTCGTTTCCGTATGTCATTTGCAGGTCGTATTCAAGCGGAAGCCATGTTGAGATGTCGCTCTCGTTGTGTTGAATAAGAGCCTCAAGGCTGTCCAGGGCTTTGTATATTTTCGCCTCAAGTGTTTTTCTTTCTTCCATTTCACTGTAAAGTGCTGTCATCTCGGTACGGAACGGTTCGGGTAAGGATTTTACCCAATCAAAAAGAAGCTTTTCTTCTTGCTTTTCATTTTCTTTTGTCTTCTCAAAGGTCGGAATGTCGCCGGTGAACGCTTCGCCGAGGTCATGTATGAGACACATTTTAAATATCTTTTCAAAATCCGCATCGGGAAACTCGTCGCTGACAAAATAAGCCATGAGAGTCATTCGCCATGAATGCTCGGCAACGCTTTCCCTGCGTCCGCCCGAGGTATAGCAATGTCTTGTTGCGTCCTTGAGCCGTTCGGCAACGGCAAGCGTTTCAATTAGCTTTCTCGGTTCCATGAAATTTGCTCCTCAGGTCATTTTTATCGGCATGATTTTATCGCCGTCAAATTCAACCTTGTCAATGCAAAGAAATCTTGCGTCACGGTCTTTGATATCCTCACGGCGGCGGTGGTAAACCATAAGCATTTCGCCGTCGTCAAGCAGAAAATAACCGTTGTGTCCGGGTCCTTCGGCAACTCCGGGCTGCGAGGAAAGAATTGTTCCGAGGCTCTCAAACGGGCCGAGCGGATTGTCGGAAATTGAATAGTCCACACGGTATGTTCCCTCGCCCCAGCTTCCGCAGGAATACATAAAATAGTATTTGCCGTCCTTTTTCATCATGCAAGGTCCCTCAACATAATCGTGCGGCGTAATTTCTTTAAAGGTTTCGCCGTCATCAAACGGAACAAAGCCTGTCATTTCTTCATTCATCTTGCAAACGTTGCAGTGTTTCCAACCGCCGTAATAAAGATAAACCGTGCCGTCATCATCTTTGAAAAGATGAGCGTCAATCGGCTGAGCACCGTTGATTATTGTGCCTATCAGTGATTTGCCGAGGTAGCCTTTAAAAGGACCTGTCGGCGAATCGGAAACGGCAATTTCAAGGCCGCCGCCCTCGTTATCCTCATGGATATCGTTTGAGGCGAAGATGTAATAATATTTTCCGTTCTTTTCGATAATTGTCGGTGCCCAAACGGCTTTCTTCACCCAAGGAAAACCGGACATGTCAATAATCGATTCAATTTTTTCCCAGTGTTCAAGATCGTCGGAGACAAACATATCATGGTTGAGCTGCTGCTCGTATGGAAGGCTTCTTGTAACGTAAATGCAGTATTTTCCGTTGTAAATTCTTGCTTCCGGGTCGGCATGCCATGCTTCGGAAATCGGATTGTTGAATTGCATAATTAAGTTTGCTCCTTATTTATTAAAAATTTCATATTCAGGCAGTGCGGTTTTCAAGGCATTGAGAACGCATTTGCGAGGTTCAAAAAAATTGTGATAGTATTGACTGTTAACTGTTTCCATTTCATTGACTGCCGACGGATTGCCGAGAAGAAACTCGGCCTTTTCGCAAAGCTCGTCGCTTGAAGCAAAGGAAAGATAATTTTTCCCCTCGCTGAAATCGCCGGGAAGAACATAACGAAACGGATCGGAAATAATTGCTCTGCCGGACGAAATAAGCTCACCGAATCTTGCACCGATGCAATATTGATGTCCGCTTGAGATTACGCCGATTATGTTTGAATGCATGGTTTCAAGATATCTGCTTCTTGTTGCGATTCGTTCGTCATTGGTTATTAATTCGGGACAATTTCTTCTTGCGTAGTCGCCGTCGGCAATTCCGCCTATAAGGCGATCGCCATATTCCTTCTTCAGAGCCGAGCATATTTCAATTCTTTTAAGATTTATATCACGCAGCATTGCCGAACACTCAACGGAGAGCTTTTCCGCACCCTCATCGTCAAGGAACGGGTATGAGTTTTTAATGTCTTGCACAGTCACAACTTCTTCGTTAAGGCGAGTCCAAAACAGAAGATTATAAGAATCAAAATGATTCAAATTTTCTGTATTTCTGTAGTCATTGATTCGGATATACTCCTTGTGGTGTTTAACGGAGTACATAAACTTAACGATGCCGTCACGGGAAAAGCCGTAATTATCCGCAAATATTCTATCATAAGGATTATCGGGACAGGTTGCGGTGAAGGTTCCCGCAACGAATGGGTGTATCTTTCTTTGATTGCGAAGCCCGATATATTTTTGAGGATTGCAGTTGCTTTTAAAAAGAGCCGTAACGTTATCCATCTGGTTATCAAACAGCTCGCTGTTGAGGAAACTCTGATAGCCGTTTTCATAGTCAAAAACAATAAGCTTGTTATCAACTGAAACTTCAATTATATTATTGTGCTGATAAAGACCGTCCGCTAAAAATTTATCATAGCATGTGACTTTTCCAAGCTTCAAAAGGCCGTCTTTTTCAAGCAGGCTGAATCCGGCAAGTATCCATGATGCCGGCGGACGATGACAATAACGTATATTGCAAAGCGGTATACTCGATTGGGACATTATGGCACAGCTCCTCTTTTATTTTTCAATATATAATATATCATATCATAAGGATATTTGCAAGAAATGAGTATTAAAAAGTTGAGACTCTAACCGTCTGTTGCATATACAGAAAGTCTATGTTATAATTAAGCAACAAAATCGGAAGGAGCAACCATTGATGGAGAGAATTAAGGAAAAATTCGGATTCGGTATGATGAGACTGCCGATGAACGGCGAAGACGTTAATATCGAAGAAACCAAGAAAATGGTTGATGTGTTATCCTTGAGGTGCTTAATTTATGGCTTCCATTGGTATTTTTTCATGTCAACACAGCCGTTCGGCTTGAATTCAACTCCCTCGCTTTCAAGAAGCGAACGTTGTTCCGCCCACCCCGGAGCAGTCCGGCCTGAACTGTTAACGACACGGTGACACGGGTAATTTCCGTAAAATTCCGCACGGCTGAGCACATTGCCGACGAGACGTGAATTTTTGTCACGACCGATAAGCCTTGCAATCTGACCGTAACTTGCCGCCCGACCGTATGGAATTTCTTCCACGACAGACAAAATTTCATATATCAGATTGTCATTCAAAATTTTACTCATAGCATTGCTCCGTTTACAATATATAGTACAATCATAGCATTGAAGCAAAATTCTGTCAATCGTAGAATAAATAAAGAAGGACTGCACAAAAATGTAACAGTCCTTTCTTGTTATTTTCTCATGAGTTGGTTTGTGTAAAGCTTATGTATGCCGAATTTCCAGCAAAGGAGCATGCCGAACACTGCACCGACAGCCGCCTGAAGAACCTGGAACGGAAGCTTTAAGAGAGCAGCTTCGGGTGTGCTGTAAATAAATGCTCTTCCTATTGAATATCCGACAATCATGATGATTGCACCGACCGTAACGCCGATTCCCGAAGCGAGAACAGGCTTCTTCTTCAACACATAGTGCGAGAAAACGGAAATGATAATTGCCTGCAAGCCGTGAGTTACAAGCGAAACCCACATCGGTGCAGGATAGAAGAATAGGTCGCCGAGAAATGCGCCTACGCCGCCGACCATGAATGCCGCCAACGGATCAAGGATTATCGCCGCTGCACAGATAACAATGTCGTTAAGATAAAGATGTCCGCCGGCTACGGGAACTCCGAATGAGCTGAGTGCCACGTTCATAGCCATGAGCACTGCCGTTGTGCATATCCACATTGTGTTCTGTTTTGCTGTTCTTTTTGTTTGCATTGTGTTTTCCTCCTTGCAAATCTGTTGGGAATATTATATAATAGCTCTGATAATATAAAATAGTCAGAAACGGAGAATTTTATATAACCAGATGAAGTATAGAATTGACAAACAAAAACGCCCCGTGTATCTGCAAATTTACAGACAAATCAGGGACGATATAACAAGCGGAACGTTTGAATTTAACAGCAAGCTTCCGTCAAAACGGCTGCTTGCCGATGAGGTAGGCGTCAGCACAATAACGGTCGAGCATGCTTATGCACTTTTGTGCGATGAGGGCTATATCGAGCCGAGGGAGCGAAGCGGATATTTTGTTATTTTCAGTCCGAATGACGGTTTTGCCGAGGTTTCTCATATATCCGAGTCGCTCAAAACTCATGTGGCATCAGCTCGTTCGACGTTTTCTGTTTCCCTTTTGAGCAAGACTATGCGTAAGGTCTTGACGGATTATAATGAAGTTATTCTCGAAAAATCTCCGAATGTCGGTTGTACTGAGCTGAGAACGGCATTGAAGCAGTATCTTGCACGCAACAGGGGAATAAATGTTGAAATTGAGCAAATAGTTATCGGGTCGGGTGCGGAATATCTTTACAGACTGATTGTTGATTTGCTGGGTCGCGATAAGGTCTATGCTATCGAATCGCCGTCATATCAGAAAATTGAACAGGTTTATCATGCGGCAGGTGTAAAATATGAACTTTTGCCGCTTTGCAATGACGGAATCAACGGTGCGGCACTCGCTAAAACCGATGCCGATGTTCTGCATACAACGCCTTACAGAAGCTTTCCGAGCGGCGTCACTGCCTCGGCATCAAAAAGGTATGAATACATACGCTGGTCGGATAAGGCTAATAGGTTTATTATTGAATCAGACTATGATTCCGAATTTTCGGTTTATGTGAAACCAACGGAAACATTGTTTGCACTTTCCGATAAGGATAATGTGATTTATCTTAACACATTTTCAAAGACCATATCACCGTCCTTGCGTGTAGGATACATGGTCTTGCCGAAAAGGCTTGTTAAACCGTTCAATGACAGGCTCGGGTTCTATTCCTGCACCGTGCCGACGTTTGAACAATTCGTTCTTGCCGAACTGATAAACAACGGCGATTTTGAACGTCATATAAATCGTGAACGCCGAAACAAGCGACGTGAGATGAAGAAAGCAAAAAATGAATGACAATCAAATGCATTGGCAAATAATGCTTGAATTTTTCTCGGAAATAGATTATAGTTGTTGTGAACCACAGTATTTTGGAGGTATTTATGAAAGATTTTAGATTAAGACAGGTACACCTTGATTTCCACACTTCGCCGCTCATTCCCGATGTCGGCGCAAAGTTTGATAAAAAAGCGTGGCAGGAAACGCTGAAGCTGGGTCATGTTGATTCAATTACAGTTTTTTCAAAGTGCCATCACGGCTTTTCATATCACCCGACAAAGGTAAACACAATGAATCCGACGCTGAAATTTGACCTGCTCAAGGCACAGCTTGAAGCATGCGAGGAAATCGGAGTTCGTGCTCCGGTATATATTTCGGCAGGCTTTGATGAAAAGGATGCGGTTGAGCATCACGATTGGGTGAGAGTAGACCCATCGGATATTGGTAAAGCTCCCGATTTCAGCCGGGCAGGCTACCATCTGATGTGTTTCAACACGGCTTATCTTGACAAGCTCATTGCCGAGATTGAGGAGGTCATGGTAAACTATAATCCGTGCGAAATCTTTCTTGATATCGTCGGAGAACCGATGTGCTGCTGTGAAAAGTGCTGTGCGGATATGACGGCTGCCGGCCTTGATTACAACAATCTTAAAGATGTTGAAGCCTTTGGCAAAAAGGTATACCGCAACTATCTTGACAGAGTAGAGGAGGCGGTACATAAGCACAATCCGGAAACAATCATTTTCCAAAACTCCGGTCATGTTTCCAAGGGTAGACCTGATTTGATTGATACGATTGAATGTCTTGAGCTGGAGAGCCTCCCGACAGGCGGCTGGGGATATGACCATTTTCCGATGTCTGCGGCATATGCGAGAACGAAGCGAGATTGTTTCCTCGGCATGACGGGTAAATTTCACCGAACATGGGGCGAATTCGGCGGATTTAAGCACCCGAACGCACTGCGCTATGAAACGGCACTTTCCCTTGCCGAGGGCGGCGGATGCTCAATCGGCGATCAGATGCACCCCGAGGGACTTCTCAATAAATCGACCTATGGGCTTATCGGAAAAGCTTACGCCGAGGTCGAAGCGAAAGAGCCGTGGTGCAAGGAAGCAAGGTATATTGCCGATATTGCTGTTCTTGCCGCAGAGTGCATAAAAGGCAGAGACGAGGGCGGTTGGTACGATGCAGGCGCAAACCGAATTCTTCTTGAAACGAACAGATTGTATAATTTCATCGACCTTGATGAGGATTTTACGAAGTATAAAATGCTTATTTTGCCGGATATTTGGAAGTTTGACGAAAGGCTTAAATCGAAAATAAACGATTACCTTGCAAAGGGCGGCAAATTGCTTCTTTCCGGCGTATCGGGTCTTGATGATAATAATGAATTCTGCGTTGATACCGGTGTCAAGTTTATCGGTGAAAATGAATTCAGACCTACATATTTTATTCCCGAATTTGATACGGTAAACGGAAAAACCGAATACCTTATGCGTGCCGTAAACTATCGCTTTGATAATATTGACGCCGAAATCGTCGCAAACGGACAGAATCCGTATTTTAACCGTACCGCAGAGCATTTTTGTTCGCATCAGCACGCTCCGAATGACCGAAGCCTTACCTATCCTACCGCTGCGATCAAGGGCAATATCGCTTATATCGGCTGGGATATTTTCAGAGGCTATGCGGAGTCCGGCGATTTCCATATTAAGGAGCTTGTCGCATACGTTATTGAACGGCTTATGAACGGCGATTTCACGATTGAAAGCTCCGTTCCGGATAAAGGTATCGTTACACTTCTTCAGCAGAATGACAGAAAAATCGTTCATCTTCTTTATGTACACACAACGGTGCGTGGCAAGGACACGGAAGTAATTGAGGACGTTGTGCCGCTTTATAATGTCAATGTCAGTGTGAAATGCGACAAACCCGAAAAGGTCATTCTTGTCCCTCAGAATGAAGAAATTGACTTCACCTATGCTGACGGAAAGGTTTCTTTCACGGTTCCGAAAGTAGAAATTCATCAGATGATTTCTATTGAGTAAGAAGTAATTTTGAGGAGAATAGAAATGACAGAGCATGAAAAAATGCAAAGAGAAAAAATGTGCATTGATAAGCCGGCAAACGGAGTCGATCCGCAGACGGATGCCGAAATAACGAACGACCGCACACGTAACAATGTTTGTTTCGGCAGGTGCCATAACATTCCGAAAGAAGGTAACTTTAAGGTCGGTGCAGAGTATGAGTATTCCTATATCATTGACGGTATCTATGTTATAGACGATAACGGTGACAGTATTGACTTTAACGATTATACCTTCCTATGGTATTTCACAAAGCTGTAAATACAAAAGGAGCTATCAGACGTTCAAAAATCTGATAGCTCTTTACTTTTACAATAATTCAAATAATATGCCGTTTTGTTGTCACACAAAAGTTTTAAGTTTCTGTTACGCTGTTTTTGTAACCTTCGCCCCAGTTCCACATAGCGTCCAGAATGGGTTTCAGACTTTTGCCGAGTTCTGTCAGTGAGTATTCCACCCTCGGCGGAACCTCGGCATATACCTCCCTGTGCACAAGTCCGTTTTCTTCCATATCACGAAGCTGTGCGGTCAATACCTTTTGCGACACCGTACCGATAGATTTTTTCAGCTCGCCAAAACGCTTTGTTCCAGGCATCAAGTCTCTTAATATCAGAACCTTCCATTTGTCGCCAATCAATGTCAAGGTGGTTTCTACAGGGCAAGCCGGAAGTTCTTTTGTTTTCTCGTTCATATGCTACCTCCGCTATAGTATCTATTTGTTGCTTACAATTTAATTGTACCATACAGCCCTGTTTACCGTCAAGTACAACATAAAACAAAAAAATTTTAAAAAATTTTTTTCAGCGTTTAAAACTCCGAAAACCCTTGTGTTTACGCATTAGTTTCCGTTCGGTAACCGTCCAATAGTATCTTTTAGGTAACTACGGCACAATATTGTGCTTACTTTACAAGCGATACTGAGGCAGGTATAATAGAGTCAAGAGCTACGGAGAACGGCCGATTCGTAACTCAAAGCACAGACAAGGAGAAATCCAAAATGAACATTTTCAAGAAAATCTTTGGCAACAACCAAAACGACAAGAAAGAGGTAATCACAATGACAAATACAGAAAAAGCTCTTGCACTTATTAACACATTTTCAACAGGCGACACCGAAAAGGCTTCCGAGCTTCTTGCAGAAAATTACATTCAGCACAATCTCGCATACGGCACAGGCAGGGATGCATTTGTAGGCTCTGTTTCCTACCTTGCTTCAGCTCCCGTAAAAACAACTGTAAACAACATTCGTGCTTTCGAGGACGGCGACAAGGTGTTCTTGCAGACAGTTTATAACTTTGCAGGTGCGGGCGAGCAGGTTGCATTTGACATTTTCCGCTTTGACGAAAACGGCAAGATTGCAGAACACTGGGACAACCTTGCAAGCAAGGCAGAGCCGAACCCGTCAGGTCACACGCAAACAGACGGCACTATGGAAATCAATGAACTTGATAAGACAGAGGCAAACCGTGAGCTCGTAAAGAATTTCCTTTATGATGTAATGCAGGGCAATCGTCCCGAAAAGACACCCGATTACTTTGACGGCGATACTTACATTCAGCACAATACAGGTATTGCAGACGGACTTTCGGGACTTGGTGCAGCACTTGAAGCACTCGGCAAGCAGGGCATCCGGATGATTTATACTACCGTTCATCAGGTGCTTGCACAGGGCAATTATGTGCTTGCAGTCAGCGAGGGAACTTTTGGCGGAGCACCCACAGCTTATTATGATTTGTGGAGAATTGAAAACGGTAAAATCGCAGAACATTGGGATGTAATGGAGACTATTGCCGATAAATCTACCTGGCAGAATCAGAACGGCAAGTTCTAACAAAATTCGGGAGTCACGCAAGCGGTTTATTTGCGTGACTTCCCATGTTTTCCATATGGAGGCAACGCAATGAACACTCAGGCTATGACGCAAGATAAGAAAAGAGAATACTTAATAACAGAGTTGTTAAAAGAACGACCCGCATACGCAGATATATTCATTCCGAAAGACAAAACCGAACAGAAGAAATTACTTCGTGCGTTATTCAATGTTCGTTTGCCTTTGCCGATAGGTGATGATTTTCTCAGAGTGCAGGATGAATATTTGCAAGAGGAAATCGCTCAAAAAGGCATAACAAGTATAGACGATTTAGAGCCTGTTAAATCTGACATTTATTTATGGCAGGGCGATATTACAACGCTGAAATGTGATGCGATCGTCAATGCGGCTAACAGCCAAATGCTCGGTTGCTTTTGCCCGAATCACGGTTGCATAGACAATGCCATTCACACATTTTCGGGTGTCCGGCTTCGTTTGAAATGTGCCGAAATTATGCAAGAGCAAGGCATAGACGAAGAAACCGGAAAGGCGAAAATCACACCTGCGTATAATCTTCCCTGCAAGTATATTTTGCACACGGTAGGTCCGATAGTTACAGGCAGATTGACAGAAAAGGACTGCGAATTACTGCGTTCTTGCTATCGTTCTTGCTTGACACTTGCGGACGAATACAAGCTAAACAGTGTTGCGTTTTGCTGCATTTCCACAGGAGAATTCCATTTTCCAAATGACAAGGCCGCAAAAATCGCAATCGAAACAGTCAGCGAATACAAAAAGCTGACAAACAGTAAAATCAAGGTGATATTTAATGTTTTCAAACATTCAGACTACAAAATCTACCGGGAATATCTCGGATAAAATAGAAAAATTAAAAGAAAAAATCCGCACGGCTGACGCAGTTGTAATCGGTGCAGGTGCAGGACTTTCCACCGCCGCAGGCTTTACTTACAGCGGAGAGAGGTTTGAAAAATACTTTTCCGATTTTAGCCAAAAATACGGATTTGAGGATATGTATTCGGGTGGGTTTTACCCTTACAAAACACCTGAGGAGCATTGGGCATATTGGAGCAGATACATTTTTGTTAATCGCTATATGGATCCACCTACTGATTTGTACAACAAGCTTTATGAATCCGTTAAGGATAAAGATTATTTTGTTATCACAACAAATGTTGACCATTGCTTTCAAAAGGCAGGCTTTGACAAAAAACGACTTTTCTACACGCAGGGTGATTACGGTCTGTTTCAGTGCAGTGAGCCGTGCTGTCAGGAAACCTTTGACAACAAGGATATTATTTTTGAAATGCTCAAGCAGCAAAAGGATATGAAAATTCCGACAGAGCTTTTGCCCATCTGTCCTCATTGCGGAAAACCGCTCACAATGAATCTTCGCAGTGACGACAAATTCGTTGAGGACGAGGGCTGGCATCGTGCGGCAGAACAGTATGAAAACTTCCTCCGTACCCGAGCAAACGAAAAAATCCTCTTTCTCGAATTAGGCGTCGGCTATAACACGCCGGTCATTATCAAGTATCCCTTCTGGCATATGACCGCCAAGAACACGAACGCTACCTATGCCTGCATCAACCAAGGGCAGGCGGTTTGTCCGGCTGAAATTCGGGATAAATCCATCTGTATAAATGACGATATATCAAATATTATCAATAAATGTATGTAAAAAGGCTTCTGCCCAAACAGGGCAAAAGCCTTAATTTTTATCCGATTTTTAGGTTTAGTTGCAAGCCAAGTGGGACTATTTCATCTGCCCAAAAACACGTTTTTGAAAAAAGTGTTGCAAAAGTGTTGCAAAAACGGTTGCTAAAAAGCACCAAGTTCTTAAACCTGCAAAAATACCGGGCTTTTCGGCACATCTAAACCAAGCGGAATTATTCCCACTCGACAAAGCCTAATCAATTTTGCTTAGAGATTATTCTCTGTCGTATTCGTGGCGCTT
>OLHG01000119.1_pt1 | contig 52550 bp, 61 predicted proteins | sample 1605971 | NCBI WGS metagenome assembly OLHG01 (sample SAMN03283289) | human gut metagenome | biome: human-associated habitat; material: feces | host: Homo sapiens | place: Peru | collected 2012 | reverse complement strand
AGGCGAGCATAATGAAAAATATATCTAAAATATATATGATATTTGGAATAACATTATTAGTAGTAGCAGTAGTAGGATCTACACTTGCTTATTATGTATGGAATACTAGTTCAGAAGAAGAAACTAAAATAGTAACAAGTATAGGTAGTGCTACAGTATATTTTGATGGTGGAAGTGCAATAGCAGATGCTAAGTTAAGACCAGTAGAAAGTAAAGAGTATGGTATGATAAAAAATATTAAAGTTAGTGCTAATAAAACAGGATTAAAATTTAATATGTATCTAGATATTACTAGTATCGATGAAAAGTTAAAGAATGAAAGTTTTAGATATGCTTTTTATAAAAGTGATACATTAGTAAAAGAAGGTAACTTTAGTACTGATTATTTAACTAATAATACCGTTAGTTGTAGTTATAATAATACTACACATATTGAATTATTAATTAATGAAGAAGTATTAACAACAGTATCTAATTATACATTATATGTATGGATAGATGGAGCAAACTATGATAATGATATTGAAATGATGAATAAAACATTTAATTTTAAATTACACGCTGAAGGAACAGATGCTCTAGTAAAAGAAGGAGCAATACCTGATATAACACAAATATCTGACGAAATGAAGAGTGAAAATAATTTATCATATAAAATATTAAGTGATTACTATTATGCTGATAAGACTGATGTATTAAATAATGGTATTACATATCATTATGATCCAGAACATAGTTTAATGGCAGATATAGGAAGTAATGTAAGATATTATGGAGCAAGTCCAAATAACTATGTATATTTTAATTGTTCTGATTATACAAATCAATCTTCTAGTGCTTGTGAACTATGGAGAATAATTGGAGTGTTTGATGGTAAAGTAAAATTAGTAAGAGATACTACAATAGGAAGTTATTCTTGGGATAATAAAGATACAACAACTGGAGCAGAAAATGGCTATGGTAAAAATGACTGGACTGATGCTAGATTAATGAAATTACTAAATCCAGGTTATGATAGTGAAACAATTGGTGGAAGCTTATATTATAATGCTAAAAGTGGAACTTGTTATAACAACGCTAATAATGCTACCAAAGATTGTGATTTTACATCTATAGGTATTAAAAATAGTGCAACAAGAAATTTAATTCAAGAAGTAGTATATAACATTGGTGGTTGGAATACTAATGCTGTTTACTCTGATTTTATTTATGAAAAAGAAAGGGGTACTACTGTATATAGTGGAAGGCCAACAACATGGACTGGTAAAATAGGATTAATGTATCCAAGTGATTATGGATATGCTGCTGATTTTACAAAGTGTAAAGATGCAAGTGGTAATGATCTTAATATAGGTAGTTATAATAGTGATGTTAATGATTATCAATGCCGAAAAAATAACTATTTATACAAGGGTGCGTGGGAATGGTTATTAATCCCTAATTCTGGCTACTCGAACAGCGTGTGGTATGTGTTTTCGCCCGGTAATGTCGATCGTGGCAATAATGCGTGTAATAGCCGCGGTGTGCGCCCAGTCGTTTTCTTAAGTACGACACAAGAAATAGAGTCGGGGGAAGGTACAAAAAATAGTCCATATCAATTGACGGTAGGATAAACTGGTTTGGGGGTCGGCTAAGCCAGGCTTGGTCTGGCAGACGGCATGGACGGCAAACATCGTGCGTCGTCCTTGGGTTTTGGTTTGAATAAGTAATTGGTATTAACACTTATATAATTATAGTTATAAATATGGTAATAAATATTAAATCTAATTAAAGAGAATCTGGAATGTTAATTAAAATCAGATTCTTTATTTTATCATAATAAATATCCGGCAAAATACTAGGCAAATTATAAAAATTTGCTTCACAAAATGTGATAAATAGAATTGGTTTAATTGGACTAGTTCTTTTTCTTTTAGTTTTAACGTATATATTATATGAAAGAATGAAATTCCAATACTTGTAAAAAATTATAAGTATTGGAAAAATATTTCCAATACTTGACTTTTGACGTTTTTGAGTGTATAATTATCTCGAGGTGATTAACTATGGTTGAAAGAAAAGAGTATCTTGAAGAATTAAAGAGATGGAAAGAGAAAGATTTAATAAAAGTAGTAACTGGAATAAGAAGATGTGGTAAGTCTACTTTGTTTGATTTATTTATAGATTATTTAAAGAGTATTGGCGTTTCTGAAAAGCAAATAATTAAAATTAACTTAGAAGATGCTGATTATGATTTTAAAGATTATAAGGAATTATATGATTATATTAAGGTTAGATTAATATCTGATAAAATGAATTATGTTTTTTTAGATGAAGTACAAAACGTTCCAGAATTCCAAAGAGCGGTAGATAGTTTATATATAAAGAAAAATGTTGATGTATATATAACTGGTTCTAATGCATATCTTTTATCGGGAGAACTTGCTACATTATTATCTGGTAGATATATTGAAATAAAAATGTTACCACTATCTTTTAAGGAATATGTATCTGCATTTCCAAATAATAATAATTACTATCAATTGTTTCTTGAATATATGAGAAATGGTGGTATGCCTGGTAATTTGAGTATAATAGATACTAATCCTAATGATATAGATAAATATATGGATGGAATATTTTCAACAATTGTATATAAAGATATTATGGCTAGAAATAATATAACTGATAAAATACTACTAGAAAGTATTTTAAAATTTATATATGATAGTATAGGTAGTCCTATTTCTACTAAAAAGATAAGCGATACTTTAACTAGTAAGGGAATGTCTACGAGTAATCATACAGTAGAAAATTATATAACTGCATTTATAGAAAGTTTCTTAATATATAAAGCTGAAAGATTTGATGTTAAAGGAAAAAACTTACTTGTTAGAGATTATAAATATTATTCAGTTGATACTGGTCTTAGAAGTTATTTACTTGGTAAAAAGGCTGATAGTGATATGGGACATATATTAGAAAATATAGTTTATTTAGAATTATTAAGAAGAGGTTATAAAGTTTATGTTGGTAAAGTAGATGATTTAGAAGTTGATTTTGTAGCAGAAAATAGAGAAGGACTTAAATATTTTCAAGTTGCATTATCTGTTAGAGATGATAAAGTTTTAGAAAGAGAATTAAAATCACTTCAAAAAACAGGAGATCATTATCCTAAGTATCTATTAACTCTAGATATGGATTTAGAATCTGATTATGATGGAATAACAAAAATAAATGTGGTAGATTGGTTATTAAATAAATAGAATTAGTTTAACTAAACTAGTTCTTTTTCTTTTTGTTTCTACTGCGAATATAATAGATATGGTTGATATCTAGTTTATAGACTTTGGCTATAAACTACTATGTAAGATGATAGGCTTACATAGAAACAAGAAAATATAAAAAAAATAAAAAAATTAGCAATTTTATGTTGACATTGCTAACAAATAGTAATATAATTATATTAGCAGTAGAAAAGAAGAACTGCTAATAAAGGAAGTGATATGATATGATCACGGATAGACAAAAAGAAATGCTGAAAATAATCGCAGAAGAATATATAAAAACTGCTAAACCAGTAAGTTCTAATCATATCTGTAAAAAATTAAAATGTTCTAGTGCTACCATTAGAAACGAAATGGCTAAACTAGAAGAATTACACTTACTTGAAAAGAATCACTTTGCTTCAGGTAGAATACCAAGTGAAGAAGGTTATAAGTATTATGTAGATCATTTAATGAAACCTAAAAATATGACTGGTGAAGATATGCTTAAACTACAAACAATATTTCACAATCATTCACTAGATTTAAATGATACTATTAAAAAGAGTATCGAAATAGTTAGTGAAATAACAAATTATACAGCAGTAGTACTTGGTAATTCTTCTAAAGAGAATAGATTAAAGAAAGTAGAGGTAGTACCACTTGAAGATAATAAAATATTATCAATAGTTATTACTGATAAAGGTATAGTACAACATAAGATATTATACTTACCAAATGATGTATCTACTGGTGATGTAAAAAAGACTGTTGAACTAATAAATAAATTAGTCGTAGGTACACCAATAAATGAAGTAAGTGAAAAACTAGAATATGAAGTAAAACCAATAATAAGAGATTATGTAAAACAATATGAAGTTTTATATAATACCTTCTATGACGCATTTCATGAATTTACTACTGAGAAAACTAGTGAAGCTTATTTTGGTGGAAGAACAAATATGTTAAAACAACCAGAATTCTCTAGTATTGATAAAGTAAAGGAAATACTTAGTAAATTTGAAGACATAGATAGCATTTCTAAAATGAAAGAAGAAGATAATGGTATTAATATTTATGTTGGTAGTGAAACAGAATTAACTGATGATGTTTCAGTAATAAAAACAAAATATAATATCAATGGTGAAGAAGGAACAATAGCAATAATTGGCCCTAAGAGAATGGAATATGATCGAGTTGTAACTCTTCTTGATTATATAAAGAATAACCTAGGAGGAGATTATGGAAAATAAAAAGAAAAAGAAACACGAACATAAAGAAGATTGCCACTGCAACGAAGAACACAAATGTGAGGAAACTTGCAAATGTGAAGAATCTTGTAAGTGCAATGAAGAAGAATGTTCTTGCACAGAAGAATCAAACATTAATGATGAAAGAGAACTTCTAAGTAAAAGAATAAAAGACTTAGAGGAGGCTCTTCTTCGTAGTCAAGCAGAATTAATTAACTACAAAAGAAGAAAAGATGAAGAAACATCTAGAATAATTAAGTATGCTGAAGAAGATATACTAAAAGGATTTTTACCAATATTAGATAACTTTGAAAGAGCTATAAATATGGATGATAATAATTTAGAGGACGAAGTATCTAAGTTCTTACAAGGCTTTAAACTTATGTATAAGCAAATAAAAGACTTACTTACTAAGTTTGAAGTAAAAGAAATGGAATGTTTAGGTAAAGAGTTTGATCCTACTTATCATCAAGCTGTTACTACAGGTAAAGATGAATCTAAAAAGTCAGGTATAATTCTTGAAGTATTACAAAAAGGTTATATGTACAAAGATAAAGTACTTAGAACCGCTATGGTAAAAGTAAATGAGTAAAAGTACCATAAGAGATATTATTTATATTCTAATATTCTTAGCAGTTTTAATACTTGGAATAAGATTTATCGTATGGATATTCCCAGTACTAATATTATTAATAATAGGATACTATATCTATAGAAGTATAAAGATAAATAGAACTATTAGAAATATGCATAATACCACAAACAATAAAAATAAAGATAAAAAAATGAAAGTCATTCATGAATTTGATGAAGACTAATAAATATGTAAAGGAGATTGATAAATATGAGTAAAATTATAGGAATTGACTTAGGTACAACAAATAGTTGTGTATCTGTATATGAAGGGGGAGAAGCTAAAGTAATAACTAATCCCGAAGGAATGAGAACTACTCCATCAGTAGTAGCATTCAAAAATGGAGAAATAATTGTTGGACAAAAGGCTAAAAACCAAATGGTAACCAATAAAGATACTATTTCTTCAATAAAAAGAAAAATGGGTACTAGTGAAAAAGTATCCGCTAATGGAAAAGAATATACTCCAGAAGAGATATCTGCAATGATACTAGGAGATCTTAAGAAAACTGCTGAAGCTTACTTAGGAGAAACAGTAAACAAAGCTGTAATTACAGTACCTGCATACTTTAATGATAGCCAAAGACAAGCTACTAAGAATGCTGGTAAAATTGCTGGACTAGAAGTAGAAAGAATAATTAATGAACCCACAGCAGCTGCTCTTGCTTATGGACTAGATAAACAAGAAAAAGCACAAACTATCTTAGTATACGACTTAGGTGGTGGTACATTCGATGTATCTATTCTAGAACTTGGTGATGGTGTATTTGAAGTTAAATCTACAAGTGGTAACAATCATTTAGGTGGAGATGACTTTGATGAAAGAGTAATGGAATGGATGACTGATGAATTTAAGAAAGAGTCTGGTGTTGATTTAACTAAAGATAAAATGGCTATGCAAAGAGTTAGAGATGCTGCTGAAAAAGCTAAGAAAGATCTTAGCGGCATGACTTCTACTGAAATATCATTACCATTTATATCTCAAGGAACAGATGGACCACTTCATTTAAACTTAACTTTAACTAAAGCTAAATTTGAAGATTTAATTAGAGATTTAGTAGAATCAACTACTGAACCAGTAAGAAAAGCATTAAAAGATGCTAAATTAACATCTAAGGATATTGATAAAGTATTACTAGTAGGAGGTTCAACAAGAATACCTTGTGTTCAAGAACTAGTTAAGAAAGAATTAGGTAAAGAACCATCTAAAGAAGTTAACCCAGATGAAGTAGTAGCTATGGGTGCTGCTATTCAAGGTGGAGTATTAACAGGGGACGTTAATGATATCGTACTTCTAGATGTAACGCCATTATCACTTGGTATTGAAACACTAGGCGGAGTAATGACTGTATTAATACCTAGAAATACTACAATACCTACAAGTAAGAGTCAAGTATTTAGCACAGCTGCTGATAATCAACCTGCTGTTGATATCCATGTATTACAAGGTGAAAGACCAATGGCTAACGATAACAAGACCCTTGGTAACTTCCAATTAACTAACATTCCACCTGCTCCAAGAGGAGTACCACAAATCGAAGTAACATTTGATATAGATGCTAATGGTATCGTAAATGTCAAAGCAAAAGACTTGGGTACTGGAAAAGAACAATCAATTACAATTACTGCTACTAATACATTAAGTGATGAAGAAATTGATAAGATGATGAAAGAAGCAGAAAAAAATAAAGAAGCTGATAACAAGAAGAAAGAAGTAGCAGATGCTAAGAATGATGCTGAACAAGTAGTATTCATGACTGAAAAGGCTCTTAAAGATTTAGGAGAAAAAGTAACTGATTCTGATAAGAAAGAAGCTGAAGACTTGATGGAAGAAACTAAGAAGGCTATTGAAACAGAAGATGTTGAAAAGATTAATAAAGCTAAAGATAAACTATTAGAGAAGGCTAATGCTCTTGCTACAAAAGTTTATGAAGAAGCTGCTAAAAATAATCAAAGTGCAGAAAGTGCTAAGACTGAAACTAAAGAAGAAAAGAAAGAAGACAAAGACGACACAGTAGTAGATGCTGAGTACGAAGAAAAATAATTTAAATAAAAAGTTAAAGTTCTAGTTTTCTAGCTAGAACTTTATACTTATGTTCGGAGGAAATTATGAATAAAAAAGATTACTACGAGGTACTAGGAGTACCAAAAACAGCATCTCAAGATGAAATAAAATCCGCCTTCAGAAAACTAGCCAAAAAATACCATCCTGATGTATCAAAAGAAGAAAATGCTGCAGAAAAATTTAAAGAATGTCAAGAAGCCTATGCAGTATTATCAGATGAGACAAAGAGAAAACAATATGATCAGTATGGTCATGCAGCATTTACTAACTCTCAAGGCGATTTCTCTGGATTTGATGGCTTTGACTTTGGAGGAATGGAAGATATCTTTGGAGATTTATTTAAAAACTTTGGTTTTGGTTCATCTTCATCTGGTACAAGAACAAGTTCTAGAAGAGAAGATGGTAGCGACTTACTATATCGTATGAGTATTACTTTTGAAGAGGCGGTTAATGGTGCTAAGAGAGATATAAAAGTAGATACTGAAGATGAATGTTCTGAGTGTCATGGACAGGGTGGCTTTAATATGCATACTTGTCCTGATTGTAAAGGTTCTGGAACTGTAACAAGACAGCAAAGTACTATATTTGGTTCATTTCTATCAAAAACCTCTTGTCCAACATGTCATGGAACTGGTTCAACATTTGATAAGATTTGTACTAATTGTCATGGTACTGGTAAAGAAAGAAAAGTTAAAACTTTAACCATTACTATTCCTAAAGGAATAAATACTGGTAATAGAATAAGACTTGCTGGTAAGGGCGAAGCAGGTACTAATGGAGGAGAACCAGGCGATTTATATATTGAATTTAGTGTTAAAGAAGATGACTTCTATACTAGAGATGAGAATGATATTTATATTACTGTACCTCTTACTATTACTGAAGCAGTATTAGGCTGCAAGAAAGAGATACCTACTATCTATGGAAATGCTATTATAACTATTCCTGATAGTACTAAAAATGGTAGTAAATTAAGATTAAAAGGAAAAGGAATAGATAGTGATATTAATAATAAAAAAGGCGATATGTATGTAATAGTAGATGTCGTTATGCCAAGTAAATTAACTAAAAAACAAAAAGATTTATTTAAAGAATTATCTGAAACAACACTAGATGATGATAGTAAGTTTACTAAATTTAATAAGATGTTAAAAAAATAATATATGCGCTCTAAGCCTAAGGTCTTAGAGCGTTATTTTGAGCCTGATTTTAGTCTCAAAATAAAGTCTATTATATATAAGCCATAGATATATATATTTAGAGTACAAACAAATAATGAAGTTAACAATCCTAAAACAGGAGATAATATAGTTACTTATATTGTTATTGGAGTAGTAGCAATACTTGGAATAATAGTATGTGCAGTAATGTATTTAAAAAAGAAAAAAGATAATAAATAATATAAAGAGATAAATTACTATCTCTTTTTACTTTTGTATGATATAATTATCTAAAGGCAATATAATGTAGTATGAGGTGTGAATATGAAGAAGTATATTAAAGAAAATAAAAATAGAATAATAATATTAGTATGTACCTTTCTATTTCAAACATCAGTATATAGTATAACCAAACTATTTCAAGGTACACCAATGCATCTAAATAACTATTTTGATAATATGATACCATTTATACCAGCCTTTGTAATATTCTATGTCTTGTGGTATTTATTACTATTCTTAATACCATTACTAATATTAAAATATAACAAAAAAGTATTTGATAGATACATAGTAACATGTCTAATATACGCATTATTTGAAGGAATAATATTTATACTATTACCAACCACTATGACTAGAGAACCACTAGTAGTAGACAGTATTTCAACATGGATAATAAATATTATATACAAAGTAGATACTCCAGTAAATCTATTTCCTTCAGCTCACTGTGCCTTAGCTATATTATTTATAATATCAACATTAGACGTCAAAGAAATAAAAAAAGAATACAAAATATTAATAACAATAACATCAGTATTAATAATGTTATCAACAGTATTCATAAAACAACATGTAATCGTAGATGTACTAGGAGCCTTTATAATAGTTCCAATGTATTATATAATAAGAAAAAAGAAAATAAATCTAGAAGAGAGTGGTATATATGCAAAGATATTTTGTCAAAAGAAAAGAACAAAATAACTTAATACTTGAAGAGTCAGATATTCATCATATTAAGAATGTTATGCGAATGAATATAAATGATAAAATAGAAGTAGTATATGATAAAGTATTATATATATGTAATATAGATAATCTAGATCCATTAACTCTTTCAGTAGAGGATACTATTAGTAAAGAAAATAAGCTAAATATAGAATTAACAATAGCTATAGGTTTAGTAAAAGAACAAAAAATAGATTTAATTCTTCAAAAACTAACTGAACTAGGTGTATCAAGAATAATTCCAGTCGATATGGAAAGAAGTATTGTTAGGTTAGATAAAGAAAGATTTAGTAAGAAAAAAGTAAGATGGCAAATGATCTGCAAGGAGGCTAGTGAGCAATCTAAAAGAACAGATATCCCAGAAATAACTGATATTATGAGTATTAAAGATTTAGTAAATCTAGATTATGATATCAAATTAGTGGCATCTACAAAAGAAAAAGATAAATTACTAAATTACTATTTACAAAGCATAAAAGATTGTGCTAAAATTATAATGGTAATAGGTCCAGAAGGCGGAATAAGTCCTAAAGAAGAAACATATTTATTAGAAAATAATTATAACCCAGTATCTTTTGGAGACCTAATATTTAGAGTGGAAACTGCTGCTATATATGCTGGTGCAGTATTTAACTTTATCGCAGTAAGAGGTGAATATAATGATAAATTCATTTAATGATTTTTATAATAACTTATCAAGTAATGGTTTATTTTTCTTTTGGATAGTAGTATTTCTTTTTGTATTTGTTATTTTTTTACTTGTGGTACTTCTACTAAAAAATAGAAAACTATCTAAATATCTAAAAGAAAATAATATTAAGGAAGAATTAAATGATACTCATGATGATACTCCATTAATATTAAGTGAAGCAAAGGAAGAACCTAAAGAAATAGTAAAAGAATTACCAAAACAAGAAATAATTGAACCAAAAGAATTAGAAAAAGTAGAAGAAGTAAAAGAAGAAATTAAAGAAGAAAAAATACCAGTAAATACTAATAATAATGGTTTATATACAAAGAATGTTTTAAGAGAAAAAAGAGTCCAAACATCACCAATTCATATTGATAGAGAATTATCAAGTAGAGAAGAATTACCAAAAGAAGATTATCATACAAATGAAGATATTCTTACAGGTATAGATTTACATGAAGATGCTTTATCTCCACTTGAAACAATGGAAGATGCTTATGAAGTAAATGATAATATGAAGTTTGCTTCAGATATTGTCGAAAGAATGGAAGAAGAAATAAAGCCATCTAATATAGAACTAACTGACTATGAAAGAAAGCAAGAAGAAGAAGCGATAATAAGTTATGATGAATTATTAAAAGTAAAAGATAAAATATATAATATTACTGATGATGAAGAAACAGACGAATTTATTGATGAACTAAAAAATTTTAGAATAGATTTACAATAAGTAGGGTAACCTTCTTTTTTTTCGACATAAAACTATTACCTAATGTTATATATTATTACTAGGTGATGATATTATGAATGGTAAAATGAAATTAAAAAAAATAGTAAAGAAAAAAATTAAACTATCATTTATCTATATCATAGTAATATATATAATCTTTTCCATAACTTTTTATTATTCTTTAAAAAATAGTAATAACATAAATAATAAAGAATTTATTAACTTTCTCTTAAAAGGAGGTAATTCTCATCTAATTGGAGATTACAAACTAATAAATATCGTTAATAACAGTACTAAGTTTTTGTTTAGTATAGACTTTACTAATCCCAGTTCCATCATTGATAGGAGCATAACTTCCTCTAATAAAGATTATGAACATAACGATGACTATAGTAATCTAGAAGAATTAAAGAAGATAAGTTCTTATATCGAAGATCCAAATCCTGTAGATATAGATAGTCCTATTATATATATTTATAATTCACATCAGTTAGAAAATTATAATAGTTCAAACTTAGATATTTATGGAATAACTCCTAATGTATTAATGGCCTCTTATTTACTAAAAGAAAAACTAAATAGTAAAGGACTATCTACAATTGTTGAAGACTCCAACTTATCAGAATTCTTAAGTATAAATAATTGGAATCATGCTAGTTCATATAAAGCCTCACGAATATTTATCTTAGATAAAAAGAATAAATATAATACTCTAAAATATTTTATTGATATTCATAGAGACTCAGTAAACAAAAATGTAACTAGTGTAAACATAAATGGTAAAGACTATGCTAGAATACTCTTTGTCGTAGGATTAGAACATGATAATTATAAAGATAATTTGAAATTAAGCGAAGACTTAAATAATTTATTCAATAAATATTATAAAGGTTTATCTAGAGGTGTCTATAAAAAAGAAGGCCCTGGAGTAGACGGTATATATAACCAAGATATCAGTCCTAATAGTATTTTAATTGAAGTAGGAGGAGTAGATAACAATATAGATGAAGTACTTAATACTACTGAAGCAATATCTAACATATTATATTACTATATAAAAGGTGATAATAATGGATAAGAAAAAAATATTAAAAATAGTATTTATAGTATTATTCTTAAGCTTTATCATAGCTTATGCAATAGAAAAAAGTGGTTATTATGAATATAATCTTCGTAATAAAACAGTTTTAACTAAAGAATCGATGGAGAAGTTTGAAAAAGATGTAAGTGAAGGTAGGGATGTTAGTATTGAAGATTATGTAGTTAATACCAGTACTGACTACACAACAAAATTAACCAGAGGTACCAACAAGGTATCCACTAAAGTAAATAATCTTTTAAAGAAAGGCATAGAGAGTGTATTTAAAGTATTAGGTAAGTTTGTCTATGACTAAAGGCATACAAGAAAACATACAAGTAGATTGCCGTATATTATAAAAAGAAGCAAGATTATTTTCTTACTTCTTTTAATATTCTATCAGTATTACTAAAATTTAATTTAGCCACTTCTTTTAAAACATTTACCCCATATTTTTCTACTAATTTAATACCAACATCTTCCACATAATAATTGGCTCCCTTAGGTAAGAAGATACCATACTTATCACCAAGTTTATCAATTTCCTTAACAAAGATATATCTACTTATTAATGAAGAACAAGCAACAGATAAACACTTATCTTCAGCCTTAGTAATAAAAGTAATTCCCTTCAAAGGACTAGGTACTTCAGATAAATGCTTATAATAAGATGACTCGGGTTCAAACTGATCTACAACAATATAATCATATTCATTATCCTTAACCATCTCAGTTAATACTTTATTATGAAGTACAGCCTTTATCTTATTCATATTCATATCTTTACCATAATTCTTATTATATTCTTTATTAGATAACATAATAGTTTTATATTTAATTTTCTTAATAATTTTAGGAACTATTTTTAGTATTTGTTCATCAGATAATTTTTTAGAATCTTTAACTCCAAGTTCAGTCAAGAAAGGGATATCATCTTTATTTACATATGATGCAGTTACTACGATAGGTCCATAATAATCACCAGTACCAACTTCATCAGAACCAACTGAAGAAATATCTATTGGTATAGTAGTTTCTTCCTTTTTTTCTTTAACTTCTTCCCTATCTATAAAGTAATCAATATTCTCTTTATCTTTACCAATACTTTCCCACATACCAGCTTCAATATCTGCTGATACTCCTTGAAACATTGCTTTACCAGATTCATATAAAGTAACTATTGTATCACCAGTATCAGCTTGAAATATAGCATAAGGAGGAGTTTTATCTCTTTTCGTGTCTTTATAAAAGTCATTCATTAATTTTTTAGTCTCATTATCTACGCGTATAACTTTGGTAATAGTTTTATTTTTCATGTTCCACCTCTTAATTACATTTTATCAAATTACTATAAGAAAGTCTATAAAACTTTATAGTTAAAAGATAATTTTACACAATTTCCTTGAAAAAAATCTCTATCCATGTTATAGTAATTACTATCAAAGAGGTGATACCATGAAGTTTTACACTGGACCAGAAGATTTAAAAGATGTTATAGAAAGATACATCGTTATAGGAAATGATATGGCAGTATATTATTTAAACAATAGAAAAGTATCTATTTCCAATTTTACTGAAGAACAAAGAGAAGAAATTAAAAAAATAATGTTACAACAATTACAAGAAAGAAATGAAAGTATAAATCTAAGACCATACACTTTACAAAAAAGTTTTGATACTGCAGTATTAACTACACTAGTGGGTTCATATGTAGCTAATCGTATTGAGTTTGATACTATGAAATCCTACCTAACAATAGGTACAATATTTGGTACAATATATTTAACTAATAGAATACTAAAAGAAAAAGCAATAATTAAAGAAGTAAAAAAATCAAACTTATTTCTTGATATGTATAAAGAATTACAAACTCCTGAAGGTAAAGGTGCGGTAGAAGAATTAAACTTTGATAAAATATATTCTGAAGAATTAAATGTTAATACTTTAGATAATTTTAGTTACAGTGAAGTTAAAGAAGTACATAAAAAACTAAAAAAAGTAAAATAGTAAGTTATCTTAATTTTAAGATGCTTTTTTCTTTATATTTCCTTGTTTTTTAAGCATAATTAATATATAATATATATCGAGGGTGTTAGGTATGAAAAGACAAATCATCAAAGTAAATAATATGTCATTTAAATTTGAAGACAATTATCTATTCAAAGATTTTAATCTAGAAATAGAAGAGTCTTCTTTTGTCTCAATCATAGGTATGAATGGTTCCGGCAAAAGTACTTTAGCCAAAATACTAATAGGACTATATAAAGCCGAAGGCTATATTACCATAGATGGTTATTTATTAAATGAACAATTCATTAAAAAAATAAGAAGAGTATTTTCTGTTTGCTTTGCAAATAGTGAAACCCATTTTATTGGAGAAACAGTAAGAGATGACTTAGTATTTTCACTGGAAAACTTAGGTTATTTTCATGATGAAATGACCACTTTAATAGATATAATATCCAAAAAGTTCAAACTAGAGAATATTCTAGATAAGGAGCCAAGTCTCTTAACTGAAAGTGAAAAAACAAAAGTAGCCATTGCCTCAAGTCTAATTCATAGTCCTAAAATATTATTACTTGATGAAACAATAAATAAACTAACAGATACCGATAAAAAATTAGTTTTTAAATTACTTAAAGAATATCAAAAAGAAGAAAAGCTTACTATAATACTAATTACCCATAATCTTGAAGAAACACTATTTTCTGATAGAATTATTGTATTAGAAAATGGTAAAATAATCAAAGATGAAACAAAAGAAGAAATCTATAAAAATGATTATTTAGAAAGAAAGGGTTTTGAACTACCATTTGTAGTAAAACTATCACAAAATCTAATACTATATGATTTATTAGATAAAGTATATTTTAGTGAAAACGAGGTAATGAATAAATTATGGCCTTAAGTTTCAATAATGTAACATATAAAAGTAATTTAAAAAAGTTTAACTATGATTTTGAAGATGGTAAAATAACTACCATAGTATCGGGAGAAAGTCTATCATACTTTACTTATCTAATAAGTAATCTTGAAAAAGATTATAACGGTAAAATAACTAATACCTATAAAGGAAGAAATATTGGGGTAGTATTTAATAATCCTGAAGAAGCGTTTATTTTTAATACAGTAAGAGAAGAATTAGAGTTTGGTTTAAAAAAATATAATTATAAAGTAAGTACTATAAACAAAAGAATTGAAGACTCACTAAAAATGGTTAATCTACCAAAAGAATATTTAGATAAAAGTCCATTTGAATTATCAAGCGGTGAAAAAGAAAGTCTAGCCCTAGGAATAGTATTATCACTAAATCCCAAATTAATTATTATTGATAATCCAACAAGTAACCTTGATAGTAGAAATAAAGAATATCTAATAAAATTATTAAAGAAAATAAAAACTAGATATAATAAAACAATAATATTATTAACAAGCGATATAGAATTTACTATAAAAGTAACAGATAACTATCTAATACTAAAAAATGATAAAATAATAAGTTCAGGAGTAAAGAAAGAATTATTAAATAATATTAGTAAGATTAAAACTAGTAAGGTAGAAATACCTAAAATAATAGATTTTATAAATGCTGTAAAGAAAAAGAAAAATATTAACTTAGAACTAACTTTTGATGTAAAAGAATTAATGAAAGATATATATCGTAATGTTAAATAATATTACCATAGGTAGATATATAAATAAATCATCAGTAGTTCATAAGTTAAATCCAGTATTTAAAATAATATCATTAATAATAATGATAATAAGTATCTTCTTTATAGATAGTTATATAGACATAACTTTACTTAGTATGTATCTATTATTAACCATGTTATATAGTGATATAGATATAAAAGTATACCTAAAAAATATTTATGGTATAAAAATATTTCTAATATTTATATTTATTATAGATTTAATCTTTTTTACAAGTATAAATAGAATAATATTCGATATATTTAAATTAATATTTATTGTCTTATATTCCTCTATACTAACATATACCACTAGTATTACAGAACTAACCTTCGGTATAGAAAAGTTATTAAGACCATTTAACAAATTAATTCCAGTAGGAGATATAGCCATGATAATAACTTTATCAATAAGATATATTCCTACATTAACCGAAGAAGCAAGTAGAATAATAAAGGCTCAAAAACTAAGAGGAATAAATTTTGATACTAAAAATATTAAAGAAAAAATAATAAGCATCAGTGGTATTCTAATGCCAATGTTTTCTCTATCAATAAAAAGAGCCGAAGAATCCGCAGATATAATGGATATAAGATTATATAATTATGGCAAATCAAGAACTAACTATCGTACTAATAAATGGACTAAAATAAATAGTCTATTACTAATACTAAATATATTAATACTAATTATAATAATCTGTTATTAAAAATTACAAAGTAATAAAGTTAGCAATGATACTCTGTAAAAGCAATAAATATAGTACTTTATATGATTTTCCTAATCTCAGGAAAATCGTACACTATCTGAAATTTGCTAACATAAAAATATAAAACTAAATTAATTAAAGGTGGAAGATAAAATGAATAATTTAGAATCTAATAATATTACATTCGAGAGTATTAAACATACCGATGAATATGGCAATGAATTTTGGTTAGCAAGAGAACTAATGATAGCATTAGAATATAAAAGATGAAATAAATTTTGCAATGTAATAGAAAATGCAAAAATAGCCTGTGAAAAAAGTAATAATATAATGTCATACCTTTTTTTCCAAGTGGGAAGAATGGTTGAAATAGGTTCAAAAGCATCAAGAAATATTACGGATGTCAAATTATCTAGATATGCTTGCTACTTGATAGCACAAAATGGTGATAGTAGGAAGAAAAGTGTTGCTCTTGCTCAAACCTATTTTGCTGTGCAGACAAGAAAAATGGAACTTACTGAAAGAGATTACTCTAGTTCAACTGAAGATGAAAAAAGATTCTATCAGAGAAATCTAACTAAAAAAGGTAACTATTCACCAAATCAAACTGCTAAAAAGCTGGCGTAAAGAACTTAATATGGGTAGTGAAGAACTTGCAGCCAATCTTTTTGGAATTACCCAAACTGAAGCAAAATTAAAAAAAGATAATATAGAGGGTGAATCTGAAGCAAATAAAACTCACTATAATATTGGTAAAAACATTAGAGAGGTAATAGCTAAAAATGGAGGTACTATGCCCGAAGATTTACCGGCACCAGATAAAAGTCTAAAAGAATTAGAAAAAGAAACAAAAAACATACTTATAAATAGTAAATAAATAATATAATAAATTTATTAAGGAGAGAAGTATTATGAGATATTTAATTACAATTAGTTATGATGGGACAGATTTTTCTGGCTATCAAAAACAGCCCAAAGAAAGAACAGTTCAGTCAGAACTAGAAAAAGCATTAAAAGAAATAAATGGAGGTAAGAAAGTAGATGTTCATGCTTCAGGAAGAACTGATGCTGGAGTACATGCACTAAATCAAAAAGTTCATTTTGATTTAGAAACAAAAATAACTCCTGATAAACTAGTAAGAGGTTTAAATAGTCTTTTACCAAATGATATTTATGTAAAAGACGCTAAAGAAGTACCAGAGGACTTTCATGCCAGGTTTTCTGCGATAGGTAAAGAATACATCTACAAACTAAATATGGGTGAATATAATCCATTAGAAAGAAACTATGTCTATCAGCATAATAAAAAATTAGATGTTATCGAAATGGAAAGAGCTATGAAGTACCTTGAAGGAGAACATAACTTCAAATCATTTACTAAAACAGATGAAGAAAAAGATGACTATGTAAGAACAATATCGCAAACAAATATAATTAGAGATAGCAAAGACATAAATAAAATAACTCTCTCATTCGTCGGAACGGGCTTTTTAAGATATATGGTAAGAAATATTGTTGGCACCCTAATAGCGGTTGGTGAAGGTAAAATAAAGAGTGAAGAAGTAATAGATATATTAAGAAAAGAAGATAGGAAAGCTGCTGGTAAAACAGCAAATCCAGAAGGATTATATCTAAAGAATGTCTTTTATTAATTTACAAAGTTAAAAATATATATTATAATTAATTAGAAGGATGTGTAATTATGGGAAGAGAATTAAGAAGAAAAGAAGCAAAAAGAAATGGAAAAAATGTTAGAGATATACAAAAATTAAGTAAAGAAAAACCAATGACTATGAAACAGCTCATTACAATAATAGTAATTTTATTAATATTTTTTGTAATACTTTATATACTAACAGGAATATTTATTACTAAAGATATAAAGTGGTTTGATAAGAAAGATACTACTACTGATAATGTAAGTACTATATCAAATAAGATACTAGGAGTAGATTCATTAAGACAATCTGAAGAAGAATACTATGTCTACTACTACGACACTACTAACGAAAATAGTGATGTAAAAAGTACTATTAATAGTCTTACTACAAGGGTATACAAAGTAGACCTACATGATGCATTTAACGCCAATATAGTTGGTGATCCATCAGGAGTAGTATCAGATATATCAGAATTAAAAGTAGCAGACCCTACAGTAATCAAAGTAGTAAATAGTACTATTACCGAGTACTATACAGGAGTAGAACAAATAACTACCACTTTAAAATAAAAAATAAGGGGGCAATTATGCAAAAATTATATTTAGATTGTGATGGTGTAATTCTAGATACAATAAATTATACCTATCAAATAATAAAAGAAAGAGGTATTTCCGAAGATAAAATAGATGACTTCTATAAAAACTTGTCATGGGAGACTCTAATCGAAGAGGCTGGAGAAATAAATAATTCCATTGAAAAAATAAAAGAATTAAGTAAACATTTTGATGTAGAAATACTAACTCATGTTAATTCTGATAATGAAATAAGAGCAAAGTTTAAATACTTTACTTCAGTACTCCCAGATATCAAGTTAAATGTTGTTCCAAAAATAATTAAGAAAGGCGATATAGTAAATCCAAAAGGAGCTATTCTTGTAGATGACTTTATGCCTAACTTAGAATACTGGAGTGAAGTAGGTGGAATACCAGTAAAATTTTCTGATACTAATAAAGAATGTAAATTTATTAAAATAAATGACTTATTAGAATTATTAGAAATGGATTTTACAAATAAAGTAAAGATTGAAGAATAAAGGTGATACAAATGAAGTTGATGAATGTAAAAGGAACTAGTGACAGTCTTCCTAAAGAAGAACTAATAAAAAGAAGAGTAGTAAATACCTTAACTAGTACTTTTGAAAAGTTTGGATATATGCCACTTGATACTACCATATTATGTTATTATGATCTATTAGCATCAAAGTATGCTGGTGGTAGTGAAATACTAAAAGAAGTATATACTCTAAATGATCAAGGCGATAGAAAACTAGGACTAAGATATGATCTTACAGTACCATTTTCCAAAGTAATTAGCATGAATGTAAATAAAAATATAACATTACCATTAAAAAGATACGAAGTAGGAAAAGTGTTTCGCGATGGTCCAGTAAAGACAGGTAGAGCAAGAGAGTTCTATCAGTGCGATGTTGATGTCTGTGGTATAGAAGGAACATTTATTGAGGCAGAAATGTTATCAATGACTAGTCTATGTTATAAAAAACTAGGAATAGATGTCTATATAGAAGTAAATAATCGTAAGTTACTTGAAGGCTTCATCCTAGCGGCAGGTATAGATGAAAATATTAAGAATAAAGTAATACTATCTGTAGATAAACTAGCCAAAATAGGAGAAAGAGGAGTAAAAGAAGAATTATCTTCTTATGATATAGAAGATGAAAAACTAGATAAACTATTTAGTTACTTCAAATGTACTATTGAAGAGTTAGATAATTTAGACATTACCAATAATACATTTACCGAAGGAAAAGAAGAAATAAAAGAATTATTTAACTACTTAAATAGTCTAGAAATAACAGAATGTAAGTTTACTCCATATCTTGCTAGAGGATTAGAAATATATACTGGTACAGTATTTGAAGTGTTTGATAAGAAACAAAGAATTATGTCCGCTATTGGAGGAGGAGGAAGATATGATAAAATAATTACCAACTTTATAGAGGATGGTAATACATATCCTGCCGTAGGAATATCTTTTGGTATTGTACCAATATGTGAAATATTAAAAGAAGAAGTAAATGAAGCATTATATGATGTACTTATAGTACCTATGAATACTAATATAGAATCATTAAAACTAGCTAATAGTTTGAGAAAAGACGATATCAAAGTACTAATAGAAATGAATAATAGAAAATTAAAGAAAGTATTTGAATCTGCTGATAAAAATAATGTACCTTATGTCATAGTACTAGGAGAAAACGAAGTAAATGAAGGTACTATAGAAATAAAAGATATGAAAAATAAAACTACTAGTAAGTTTAATATAAATGATATAGAAGGTATGAAAGAATATATTAATAAATAATATTATATATCCTCTTAAGCCTATAGATAGTCTTAAGAGGCACAATAGAGCCTAAGGTCTCTATTGTGAAAGTTTATTTAAGAAAGATATAACTAATATCTTTCTTTTAATATATAGATTCTGCTTATATATAATAGGTATGTAGATACACTATTATTAGACTTTAGGCTAATAATAGCACTTTAATACCCAAGAATTAAAGTGAAAAAAATAAATAAATTACTTGAAAAAAAGCAAAATATTTGATATTATATTTATAGTAAGGAATGGTCGGTATATGAAACAAGATATAAAACAAAATAAAGTAAATATCTTTTTACTAATTACTACAATATTCAGTACTCTTATACTGTTAATAGGAGCAACATTCTCATATTTTAGTACAAGAAATATGAGTAAAATGAATGCCCTAGCAGTAGAGGCAGGAAAAGTAAGATTAGGCCTTAGTGTATCCGCACTTAGTACCGGACATAAGTTAATTCCTACTAATGATAGTGATATAATGACAGCATATAAACAAAATTGTATAGATGACTATGGTAATGGAGCATGTTCATTATATGAATTTGAAATATATAACTTCAATAAAAGTCAAGATGTTATAGGTAAAATAGATTTTAATGTAAGTAAAATAGAAAATCTAAGTTATATGATATTAGATGAAAACGATAATGTATATTTAAGTAAAACAAGTGTACCAAATGGAGAAACAAAAGATTTACCTTTAGGAGAACATTTCTTATTAGGAGAAGCTACAGAATTAAGTAGCACTTCAAGAAAGTTTAAATTAATAATATGGCTAACAAACTTAGAAGAAGATCAAAATGATATAGATGCTGGTGGTAGTTTTTCTGCAGTAATAACATTTAGTTCAGTAACAGGAGGTAGATTAACCGCTACTGTAGAAGGCTATGAAGATAGTGGTAATAACATCTCCCATCTAGGAGGTGTCTAGTATGAAACAAAAACTATTCAGTTCAATATGTTTGGTTCTAGCCATTGTAATAGTAGTAACAACGAGTACAACATTTGCTTATCTTATAGCATCAAGTGAAAATACAACTGATGTTTCAGGTAAAACAACAGACTTTAATGTAAAACTAGCATTAACTACAGTACATAAATCTACCAACATGGTACCACTAAAAGATTCACTAGTAGTAACTTCAATAAAAAATACTAATAAATGTATAGATAAAAATAACTATGAAGTATGCTCTTTATACAAATTAACTTTAAGTAATACAGGCAGTTCATTTACATTAAATGGCTATTTAAAAACAAGTAGTACAACTTATACAACAGGTAATTTAAAATATCAAGTATATGATACTAACTATAATGCTGTAACCGATGTCTTAACACCTTCATTAACTGCTAGTCAAAAAGTATACTTCAAAAAAGGCTCAAATAATATAGAAACCACAATAAATAGTACTAATGTAGAGTATTATCTAGTAATGTGGATAACAGAAACAAATACTATGCAAACAGCAGATTATTCAAAGAATTATTCTGGAGTAGTAGGATTTGAAGCTATCAGCGGAGATGTACTAGAAGCTAATTTAACAACATAAAATATACTGTAACAAAAAAAGGTTGACAGTATATTTTTTTTGTGTTAAAATACTAAATGAAAGCGAGGGATAAAGATGGCAGTAAAAATAAGACTAACAAGAATGGGAGCAAAGAAAGCACCATTTTATCGTGTAGTAGTTGCAGATTCAAGAAGTCCAAGAGATGGTAGAATCGTAGAAAAAATAGGTACATATAATCCATTAACTACACCAGCTGAAATTAATATAGATAAGGAAGCTGCAAAAGAATGGCTTAAAAAAGGAGCTATACCTACTGATACAGTAAAGAATTTATTTAGTAAAGCAGGAATTATGAAAGAATTCCATGAAGAAAAGCAAGGTAAATAATGAACGATTTAGTAAATTTAACAGAACTAATCATTAAAGGATTAGTAAATGATAGCGAATCAGTATCAGTAAAAGAGTTCGAATCAGATGAAGATAACACAGTATTAATTGAAGTAATGGTATCTAGTGAAGATATGCCTAAAGTAATAGGTTATAGTGGTAAAACAATAAATTCAATTAGAACCATAGTTCAAGCTGCTTCATTTAATAAAGATAACAAATTAGTTAAAATAAATGTAGACTCTTATTAAGAACCAAGTGTTCTTTTTTTCTTTACTTTTTTTGACATATATTTTATAATAATTATGGAGGATAAAATATGAGCAAAATAAAAAATATATACGCAAGAGAAATATTAGATTCAAGAGGGAATCCTACAGTAGAAGTAGAAGTAACTCTAGAATCAGGAATAATCGGAGTAGCTTCAGTACCAAGTGGAGCCTCTACTGGTAAAAATGAAGCCTTAGAATTAAGAGATAACGATAAAAATAGATATCATGGAAAAGGAGTATTAAAAGCAGTATCTAATGTAAATAATATTATAAAACCAAGTCTAATTGGTAAAGATAGTTTAAATCAAAAAGAAATAGATAATATTATGTTAGAATTAGATGGTACAGATAATAAATCAGTACTAGGAGCTAATGCCATACTAGGAGTATCTCTAGCCAATTTAAAAGCTGCCGCTAAATACAAAGGCTTAGAATTATATGAATATCTAGGTAAAGAATATAGTATGCCAAAATGTATGATGAATATCCTAAATGGTGGAGCTCATGCCAGTAACAAATTAGATTTCCAAGAATTCATGATAGTACCAAATAAAGAAGAATATAAAGAAAATCTAAGAATGGGATCAGAAGTATTCAATACCCTAAAGAGTATCTTAAAAGAAAAAGATTTACTTTGTGGAGTAGGTGATGAAGGTGGCTTTGCTCCTTTAATAGAGGATGCCGAAGAGGCTCTTGACCTAATTGAAGAAGCTATAACCAAATCAGGATATACTCTAGGTAAAGATATAAATATAGCTCTAGATGTTGCAGCATCAGAGTTCTATGATGAAGAAAAAGATATATATCTACTTGAAGGAAAAGAATATACTAGAGAAGAATTAATTAGTTATTATGAAAAATTAGTAGATAAATATCATATAATCTCAATAGAGGATGGTATGGCTGAAGAAGATTTTGAAGGCTGGAAACTATTAACAAATAGACTATCAAATATTCAGTTAGTTGGAGACGACCTATTCGTAACCAATAAAAAACTATTACAAAAAGGTATAGACCTAGGCATAGCAAATGCTATCCTACTAAAATTAAATCAAATAGGTACAGTAACTGAAACCTTAGAAACAATCAAACTAGCAAGAGAAAATAACTATAAAACAATAATATCTCATCGTAGCGGTGAAACAGAAGATAACTACATATCAGATTTTGCCGTAGGACTAAATCTAGGCCAAATAAAAACAGGCTCAATGTCAAGAGGAGAACGTCTATCAAAATATAATAGACTTCTAAGAATAGAGGAACAAATAAAATGAAAAAACTATTAATAATAATACCACTACTATTTATATTAATAGGTTGTACTAATAAAGAAGAAGAAAATAAAATAGCTTACTTAGAATATAAAAATGAATTAGAACAAAGAGATATATTTAATGGTGAAGAAACCCTTGACTTTAATGTATATTTTAATATTGAAAGAGTAGATGAAGAAATAACAGATTATAGCTTAGTAATAGATAATCCCAAAATAAATATGCATAATGTAAAAGCATTACTTATTCATGACTTTGTCAACGAAGAAGCTTATCCCTCAGTAGGAATATTTGATAGTCCAAAAGAACTACAAGCAGGCAGTAAAGATAAAATAGTATTAAATGGACATATTCAAACTATAAATGATATTTCCAATACTAAATTTAAATTATACCTAGAATATACTGATGATAATAATGATTTAAATAAAATATATTATGAAGTAAATAGAGGCTAAAAAATGACAAAAAGTGTATAACAAATGTTATATACTTTTTTTGGTGATATCATGAAAGTAAAAGTAATAGATGAAGGACATGAAAAAGATTTAGAAGAATCTATAAATAACTTTATTAAAGAGAATAATATCGATATAATAGATATCAAGTTTAATAGTTCATGTAGTATCTATGGAGAAGAGCAAATATACTGTTTTTCTGCTCTTATAATGTATGAAAGTAATAATAAAGAATAAATATTTAAATATGTCAAATATAATCTTTCTCTTTATATAAATTCCAATTTGTGGTATCATATATATAGGAAGTGAAATATGAGAACTAAGAAAATATTTTTAAATATGATATGTGATATTTTACCATACCTAATAATTGGCGTAATAGGTATAGTAAAAATGGATGTTTTAATAAACTATATCGGAGACGTTGGTAATGGCTATTATCAAACCATAAACCAAATAATATCTTATGTCTTCTTAGCTCAAATGGGCTTCTCCGAAGCCGTTACCTATAGTTTATATAAACCATTCGCAGATAAAAATAAAGATAATATAAATGCCATATATGGCGGAGCAAGAAAAGTATTTAGAATAATAGCCTTTGTAATATTAGGAATAATATGCCTAGTAACACTAGGATTATATCTCTTCTATCACTTTGAAGAAGGTTATAAAGCCTCCGCTTTAATATGCTTCTTCATAATCTCAACATCATACCTAATATCATATTTTGGAAGAGGTCAAACATATCAAGCCGTATTATGTGCTGCCCAAGAAAAATATGTATATTCCCTAGTATTCAATGGAGTAAAAATACTATGTGACATCCTAATAGTAGTAGTAACAGTAAAATTTAGAACACTAGAATCAATAGCCATCGTAATCTTAATAATGAAGATACTCGAAGAAATAATAAACAGAATAGTAGTCAAAAAGAAATATCCATATCTTCATGAAATAGCTAGAAAAGATACCAGTATGGTAAAAATGACCAAAGATTTAGCTTGGACACAAATAGGCTACCTAGTATTAAATAACATCGATGCCTTATTATTAATGGCCTTCAATGGCCCAGTAATGGTAAGTATCTATACCACATATAACTATATATTAAGATTCTTAAATGAAGTAGCCTCAAGAGTAGAACTATCAAGTGTATATTCTTTTGGTAATGTTTTTGCCAAAAAAGAAGATGATAGAGTATACCCATTATTCAAAGAATTCCTAATGCTATTTATCTTAATAGCCTTTAGTATGTCAATAACATTTATGATAGGAATAAGAGGCTTTGTCTCAGTATGGGTAGGAAAAGAAAACTACATACTAAGTTATTTAACAGTAGTACTATTTACCTCAACATTATTCCTAAATATCATGTATTATCCCCTAGTGGCCTTAATAAATGCCGATGGCCTATTTAAAGATAATAAAAAACACATCTTTATATGTGCTACAACTAACTTAGTATTATCAATAATACTAATAAACGTCTTTGGAATAAATGGAATATTATTAGGTACTGCAATTGCTTTCTTAGTAAATATATTACTAAAAACAAATCTAGTTACCAAGAAAATATTAAAAGAAGTAAAACTACTAGACGTATTAAAATACTTTATCATAACAATACTATTATTTGTTATATTATCATTAATCTTAACCCCAGTAGAATCATACTTTGTAAGTATAAGTACCGGCTTTATAAGTACAATAATAAAACTAGGTATAGTATTCATCTTAGTAACATTAATAACCATGATAATATTATATTTAATTAGTAATGATGCCAAAAATCTTTTCCGAAGAATATTAAATATGTTAAAAAGAAAACTAAAAAAATAGAGATTTTTACTTTTTCTCTATTTTTTCTTTTATATTATTTTTAAAATCAATAACCTTATCCTTAACATTAATTTTAATCTTAGGAAAAGCCTTAAATAATCTACGATTAAGAATCTTACCATTAATAATCTCTTTTATCTTATGATTAAAGTCTTCAGTACTATCTTTCTTAACAAGTTTAGTAATAGTATTCTTAATTCTAATAGTAACATTAAGAGATATAATTAAATCAGTAATAAATATAACAAGTAAAGCACTACCCAATATTATTAATACCTTATCACTAATCATAGCAATAACACTAGATAAGAAAGGATTAATAATATATATAAGAAGGGCACCAAGTAAACCAAACCAAATAGAATTCTCTAAACATACTCTTCCATTGATATTAAATTTTCTATTACTATAATCCCACCATCTTGCTTTGAATAACTTTTCCATTATATAACTAACTAAATATTCCATTATTGAACATACTACTACTGCTAGTAAAAAGACTGTAATAAAACTATTACGATATCTACTAAGATATAAAATCATGATAATTGAGGAAAAACCATATATAGGACAATATGGTCCTAACATGAAGCCTCTATTAACAAATTTTTTATCTTTATTGAAGGTAACAACTACTTCAATAGTCCAACCTATAAAAGAATAAATTAAGAATAATATAAAATAAATAAAAAATGTTTGCATATCTATCTACCTCACTTTAAAAGTATACCAAAATAAGTAAAATATGTAAAGATATTGAAAAAAATAATATAATATTATATAATTAGAGGGAAGAAGGTGTTTCTATGAAGAGAATATTGACAGGTTTAAAACCAAGTGGTGAACTAACTTTAGGTAGTTTTATTGGTGGTATAAAGGGTACTATTGAAAGACAGGAAGAGTTTGAATCTTTTCTTTTTGTACCAGATATGCATGCTATTACAGTAAAGCAAGATCGTGAATTATTAAGAGAGAGAATTAGAAAGAATGTAGCTTTATATTTAGCTTGTGGAATTGATCCAAATAAAAATATAATATATTTACAATCAGAAAATTTGTATCATGCTAATCTATCTTGGGTTTTAGAATGTAATACTTATATGGGTGAGGCTTCTCGTATGACACAGTATAAAGATAAATCTAGTAAAGGTGAGAATGTTACTGTAGGATTATTTACTTATCCAATTTTAATGGCTGCGGATATTTTACTATATGATGCTGACTACGTGCCAGTAGGAATAGATCAAAAACAACATGTAGAACTTGCACGTAATCTTGCTGAGAGATTTAATAAAAATTACGGTGATACTTTTAAAGTACCAGAACCTTTAATTCCTAAAGTTGGAGCTAAAATCATGGACTTACAGAATCCTACCAAAAAGATGAGTAAGAGTGATGAAACGTACAAAGGTGTAATACTTTTACTTGATGATGAAAAGACTATTAGAAAGAAAATAATGAGTGCAGTAACTGATAGTGAAGCAAAAGTCTACTATAACCCTGAAACTAAGCCTGGAATATCAAATTTGCTTACTATTTATTCTTCACTTAAAGAAATAAGTATTAAAGCTGCTGAAGAGCATTTTAAAGATTATAATTATGGTAATCTTAAAAAGGAAGTTGCTGATTTAGTAGTAGAAGTTTTAACTGATATTCAAATAAAATATAATAAATTAATTAATAGTACTGAAATTGATGATATACTAGATAAAGGTAGAGAGATAACTAATAAAATAGCTAAAGAAAAATTAGAAGATGTTTTCGGTAAGGTTGGACTTGGAAGATATTAAGAGTAATTATGTTAATTGCTCTTTTTTTAAAAACATATTTTAATTATTGTAAAAATGGGTAATTTATGTTATTATTTTATGTGTAAGATAGTGATACGAGGCATATTTATATGAAAAAGAAAATAATATTTTTAATTATTCTTATGGTTCCATTTGTAGTAAGTGCTAGTTCTTTATCAATTGAATGTGATTCAAGTATAGTTAAAACGGATAGTTTTAGTTGTAGTATTAAGGGTAACTCAAGTAGTATAATCACTTCAATAAGTGCTAAAGTTAGTACTGCTAGTAACATAGAATTTGTTTCATTCAGCCAAAGCGGTTCATGGAAAGGTGATGGCGAAGGTGGTAAAATAGAATTATATACGGCATCTGATGAAATGAGTGGAAATTTTGATATAGGAAAGATTAATTTTAAAGTTAATAAGCTATATGATGGTGGGGATAGTAGTTTTACTGTTGATCAAATATCATTTTATGATGAAAATGGTATTGAAGAGAGTATTAGTACTATGAATAAAAATATTAGAATTGCTTCGAGTAATAATGATTTACTTGAACTAAGTTTAAATAATGTTAATATTAATCCAGTATTTAATAAAAGTGTTACATCTTATAGTGCACAAACTACAGCGAGTAGTATTATAATAAGTGCTAGAAAAAGTAATGATAGAGCTACTATTAGTGGTGATGTTGGTACTAAAAATTTAAATTATGGTAATAATACTTTTAGAATTACTGTTACTAGTGAAGCTGATACTAATAAGGTATATACTATAAATGTTGTTAGATTAAATACAAAAGAAAATAAAAGTAGTAATAATTTTTTATCTAATATTAGGTTAAATAATGGTAATATAAACTTTGAAAAAAATGTACTAGAATATAATATTAATGTTTTATATGATGTTGATAACATTGAAGTAACTGCAGTTCCTGAAGATAATAAATCAAAAATAGAAATATCAGGTAATGAAAATTTTAATGTTGGTTTAAATAAAATTAAAATATTAGTAATTGCAGAAGACGGTAGTGAAAGAGAATATATTATTAATGTAGATAAGAAAAATAAAGATGAAAAATTATCAAATAATACTAATATAGCTAGGTTAAAAATAAAAAACTATGATATAGATTTTAACAAAAATAAACTTAATTATAATTTAAATATTAAGAATGAAAAAAAACTTGATATTGATGTAGAATTGGAGGACAATACTTCTAAATATGTAATTGAAGGTAATAATAATTTGAATAATAAGAGTATTATTAAAATTATTGTTACATCTTCTGATAACAGTATAAAAACTTATACTATTAATATTAAAAATAATGATATGATTATAAAAATAATATTTATTTCATTGATTACATTATTAATTATAATAAATATAATAAGAATAATATTTAAAAAAATAAATAATAAAAAGATAACTAATGTCGCTAATGAAGGGAGAATGTTGAATAATGAAAAAGAAAAAAAGTAGTATAATTATTGTTATAATAGTATTATTATTTTGTGTAATATCTTTTGGCTTAATATTATATTTAAATAAACATAATGCATTTGCTGTGTCCACTAATTATGGAAGTGATAAAGACTTAGGTGTTGGGGTAAAAAATATTTTCTTGAATTTTTTTGATGCAAAATGTTCTGCGACTGATACTGATATAATTAATGAACATAAACTTGAAGGTTTACACGATTATAAATATTTAATTAACCACTACGACGCTTATGGCAATAGTCAAGATTTTATTGATACTTTTATATCTATACCAAGTGCAGTATATGAAAGTTCAGTATTTGAACGTGATAACCAGAAGAATATTACATCTACAACTTGGGAATATTATATAGCTAGTCAAAATTCTAATTTATATGAATTAAATGAGGCTGCTGTTGCTTTGAATAAGACGGTTAATGTAGTTTTATCATTTGAAAATCCATTATATAATAATGGTGATGATTTAAGTAGTGGTTATATTTATGATTATGATGGGGATGGTAATAATGATGATCTTTCTACAATTATTAATTTAATGTTATATAGACAAACTTATTACTGGGATTTGATGAAAAAAGATAATAAGATTTCTAATTTAAATTTAATTGGTTTTTATTGGTATAATGAATCAGTTCAATCTGAAAATGCTGAAAAAGCAATAAAGGCATTTAATACTAATGTTAAAAAATTTAATAGTGATAATAGTACCTACTATAAAACAATATGGATTCCTTATATTCATAATGGTCTTATTGGTGATGGTAATAGTCCATATCAAGATTCTTATGTTAAAGGCTATGATTATGGATTTGATTATGTTTCTTTACAAAGTGGATATTATTTTTATACACCAAAGAAAAGTACAACTTGTAGTGAATATGTAAATTGTTATATGAGTGATAACTATAGAAAATGTGATTATGTTATTCCTTCAGAAACATGTTTAGGTGATTCTATTTGTAAAGAAGAATATCAAACTTGTAAATCTGATGTATTTTGGAAGGATATAATGAAAATACGTATTCCTGAAAATGAAAATATGAACAGATTACAGTTTGCACAGCTTGAGGCAAGTAAGTATGATATGGGAGTTGAATTTGAAGCAGATTGGAGAGTAGCTTCTGATAGTGCTGTTCCTTCAGATCCTAATGCTTCAAGTGATGAAATATATAAATATTATCTTTTTAATTCTAAGCATTATGATTTACTTTATAATTTTATGAATTATGGAACAAAAACTGCCAAATGGAATCAATCTTATAATACATATTATTTTCCTGATTTGGCTAAATATGGATCTTCTAAAGATCCGAAAGTTAGACAAATATATGACGACATCTATAGTTATTCTCAAGGTAAAGAGGTTTCTAATGAATTATCTTTTTATGATGCAGAAAGCTGTAACATTAACTTTAATAGCAATGGTGGAAATGGTAGTACTGGTGCAATGAAGTGTACATATCCTAATGAATGCACTTTAACTACTAATGGATTTAGTAGAACTGGTTATACTTTTAATGGATGGAATACTAAAGCTGATGGAAGTGGTATTAGTTATACTGATAATGAGGTAATTAATAATAGTGATAGCAGTAAAAATCATATATGTTATTATTCTTCTACTAATGGTACAAAGAAAACAATTGATTTATATGCACAATGGACTATAAATGATGATATTAGTTTTGCTAATGATTTGATTGTTGATAATAATAGTAGTCAGAAAATGATTAAAAGACTAAAAGTAAATACAACTTATGGTGAATTAAAGGGTAAAATATTTACTTCTGGTAATATTACTATAAAAAATGGTGAAGATAATAGTGTATTAACTGATACTGATAAAGTGAAAACTGGTGATATATTAGAGATTACATTATCTAAGAGTACTATACAATATATTATCTCTGTTTTAGGTGATGTCAGCGGTAATAAATCTTCTTCTGGAAAAATTATTGGTGATGGTGTTGTTAATGTTGGTGATGTTGGTCAATTATATCGTTATTTAAAAGGAAAAACTGAATTTGAAGATTATCAGATGGCCACTGGTGATATTTTGAGTGATAATATTATAAAGGTTAATGATGTAGCAAGACTATATAGATATATTAAAGGTAAAAATGAAACATTGGAGGTGGAATAATGAAAAAAAGATTTTCAATAATAGTGTTACTATTAATAGTGTTAGTTCCATGTAATATTAAAGCCGCTACTGGAAGTATTAAAATAACTTGTAATAAAGAAAAAGTAAACGCTGGTGATAGTGTAACTTGTACTATAAAAGGTAATACTGATAGTGAAATAATAGGTGTTTCTGCTTCGCTTAATTTAAGTGATAATCTAGTATTTACTTCTTTTACTAAGAATAATTCATGGGATGAGGGAAGTGTTGAGAATAATAAGTTAGATGTATATTCTGAAAACTATTTAAATAATGATTTTGATATAGGTACTATGATAATTACTGCAAAAAGTAATATATCTAATACAAATGAAACTATAACACTAAAAGATATTACTTTTCAAAATGATAAAAGTAATAATGCTGAAGAAAATACTTTTAAAGTAAGTGATAGTAGTTCAAAAATAAGAATACCTAGTAAAGACAATTTATTAAAAAGTTTAACTATTAGTAATATATCTTTTAGCTTTAATGAAAATAATACTAATTATCAATTAGAAACAAAAGAAACTAGTGTTACTATTAAAGCTACTGCTAAAGATAGTAATGCTACTGTTACTGGAGATATTGGTACTAAGAATTTAAAATATGGTGGTAATAACTTTAGTATACAAGTAACTAGTGAGTCAGGCGATATAAAAATATACTCATTAAATATTGTAAGACCTGATAGTAGGAGTAAAGAAAATTATTTAACTGGTTTTGAGTTTAATAATTATGATTTGAAATTTGATAAGGATAAAACTGATTATGATATTACTTTAGAAAATAATGTCAATAAATTAGGAATATGTAATAAAGAAGATAACACTTTATGTATTAATTTAGATAGAATTAAAGTTTCTGATAAAAGTACTTATTCAATAAAATTTAATGATAAAGATATTGATAAAAATTCTAATGTTGAAAATATAAATATAGGAAATAATACTTTACAGATTATTGTAAAAGCAGAAAATGATGGTGAAAGAATATATACTTTTAATATTAATAGAATGGATGAAGAAAGTAAACCTTCTGATAGTAAGAATAATAATGACATAACAAATAAAGATAAAACTAATGATGATATAACTAATAATAGTAAAACTGGTGATGCTTTGATTATTGGTATATCTTTAATACTAATTTTATCTATATCAGTAACAATAGTTTTATATAGAAAGAAAATAGTAAAAGATAAATAAATATATTAATTAAAATTCCCAACTGTTCATAAGAACAATTGGGAATTTATTTTGTATAATAGTTTTTTTCTATATATATTTCTTTATTTATTGTTATATCATATTTAGAAAGTTTATCTAAGATATTTTTATTAACATAAACATTGTAAATAATATTTTTATCAAATATTTTAGTTATAATTTTTGAATTACTAAGTATGTAATCAATATCTTTAATATCATTATAATTAAATACAATATTTATATCATAACCTTTTTCTAATTCTATGATATTGTTATCTCTAATAACTTCTCTAGATACTTTGGCATAGGTTCTAGTAAGAGGTCCAACTCCTAGTTTAATACCTCCAAAATATCTAACCACGACAATCAAAGTATAATTTAAAGTATTACTAGTAATTTGATTTAAAATGGGGTATCCAGCAGTACCTGAAGGTTCATTATCATCATTAGCCCTAATATCACTATCAATAACATATCCATAACAATAATGAGTAGCATTAGGATATTCTTTTTTTATATTATCTAAAATATTATTAACTTCTTTCTTAGAATATACTCTAAATATTAAAGATATAAATTTAGAATTTTTAATTATAAGTTCATATTTATCACTTGATTTGATACTAAGCATAATCTCACCAACAACATTATACTATATAAAAATATATTTAGCAAACTACAATATATTAAGATAAATATCTTTTTCTAATATTTGCTTATATATGATAGATATTAGATTAAGACTACAGACTTTTAGTGAATAAATAACTTTAAAATCATTGACTAACTATATAAATATCATTATAATATAGAGTTATATATAAGATAGAAAAGAGAAGGAGGTAATTTGAAAAGAACATTATTAATTTTAATTATGATATCAGTTATATTAGGAAGTGTTATTTTTATTATATATAAAAACAATCAAAATGATAAAGAAGAAGTAGTGGAAATATTTAAGGAAGATACAAAAGAAGAAGATAAAAAAGAAGAAGAAAATACCTCTATTAAGAAAATAACTGTTGATATTAAAGGAATGGTTAATAATCCAGGAGTATATGAAGTTGACAGTGATTCGAGAATAAATGATGTTATTGCTCTTGCAGGTGGACTTAAAGAAGGCGCGGATACTAGTAATATTAATTTGGCTAAAATAGTTAGTGATGAAATGACAATAATAGTATATAGTACAGAAGAAGTATTAGAAAAATTTAAACAAGAAGTATGTATTTGTAATTGTCCTTATATTGTAAATGATGCTTGTATAGGTGAAGATAATAATGATAATAATTTAATAAATATAAATACTGCTAGTATCGAGGAATTAACTACTTTGACAGGAATTGGTGATGTGAAAGCTGAGGCTATTATTAAGTATCGTAATGAAGTTGGTAAATTTAAAACTAAAGAGGAAATATTAAATGTGGATGGAATAGGAGAGTCTTTATTTGAAAAGATTAAAGATGATATTACGGTCTAGATATTTATTTAAAATACTTACTATATTGTCATTAATAATAACTATTTTATATACTAAGTGTTATCATTTTAAATCAGTATTTGATCTAAATGATACGGAATTTACTGGTATAGTAGAGGATTATGTAGTAAAGGATAATAAAATTAAAATAAGTCTTAAGTCAAAGGAAAGAATAATAGTAATATATAAATATAATAATCAAAAGTTTAATAAATTATCTTATGGAGATAAAGTTAGGATAGTTGGAGTATTAAATGTACCTAGTACTAATAAAATATTTAATAATTTCAATTATAAAGAATATCTATATAATAAGAGAATATATTATATAGTTGAGGCTTCTAAAATAGATAAAATTGAAAATAATAATAATTATATATATACAATAAAAAATCTTTTGTATAATAGAATAAATCATTTAAAATCTTCTAGATATATAAAAGCATTATTATTTGGAGATAATAAACTTGATAAAGAAATAAAATCTAGCTATCAAGTAAATGGTATATCTCATTTATTTTCTGTTTCTGGTTTTCATGTTAACTTTATAACTTCAATAATATATTTTTATTTGGATAGAATAACTTATAATAAAAGATTAAAATATATTATTATAGATTTATTTTTAATATTATATTTATTATTATGTAATACTTCATCACTTCTTAGATGCACGATAATGCATATACTTTTGAGTATAAATTTTATTCTAAAATTAAATATAAAGAAAATTGATATAGTATTGTTTACTTTGGTTATATCAATAATAATTAATCCATTTATAATATATGATATAGGTTATATTTACTCTTATACTATAAGTTTCTTTTTAATATTATATAAGGATAAGTATAAAACAAATAATAAGTTATCAAGAACACTTTATATAACTATAGTAGCTTTTTTGGTATCACTTCCAATAAATATATATACTAGTTATGAAATAAATTTTCTTAGTATATTATTAAATATTGTAATAGTACCTATAGTGAGTTTGATATTATTACCTTTAGCTATATTAACATTAATATTTCCTATATTTGATGAAATTTTATTCTCTATTACTGGTATATTAGAAAAGATATCTTTATATACTTCAAATATTGATTTATTTAAAGTAATATTATCAAAGCCTAATATTATTTTAATAATGGTATATTATTTAATAATTATATTGATTTTAAGTAAGAAAAAATATTATTATCTTTTGTTAATATTAATTATATTTCATAAGATAATACCTTTATGTAATAATAATTTTAATATGGTTATGTTTGATGTTGGGGAAGCTGATTCTATATTAATTAGTACTCCTTTTAGAAGAAAAAATATTTTAATAGATGCTGGTACTGGATATGAAATAGATAATATTATTACTTATTTAAAAAGTATGGGTATAAGTAAACTAGATTATTTAATAATTACTCATGGTGATAATGATCATATTGGTGGTTCTTTTGCTCTGATAGAAGATTATAGGGTTAATAGAGTGATTCTTAATTGCGGAGCTCATAATAATCTTGAAAGTGATCTTATTAAATTATTAAATGAGAAAAATATTAAATATTATTCTTGTATTAAAGATTTAAATTTAGATAAATATAAATTGTATTTTTTAAATACTAAAATTTATGATAATGAAAATGATAATAGTAATGTTATTTATACAGAACTAAATAGTTATAAATTCTTATTTATGGGAGATTCTGAGAAAGATAAAGAAAAGGATATTCTTAATAAGTATAACTTATCTAATATTGATGTATTAAAAGTAGGACATCATGGAAGTAAAACAAGTAGCAGTAAAGAATTTATAAATGAAATAAATCCAAATTATTCTATTATTAGTGTTGGAAAAAATAATCGTTATGGTCATCCAAACAAAGGAGTTTTAAATAATCTAAAAGAGTCAAAAATTTATAGAACAGATCAAAATGGAAGTATTATGTTTAAGATTAAAAATAATAAATTAAAGATTGAAACATGTAGTCCATAGAAAGGAGTAGATATGAATTACTACAATGAAATAAAAAATGAATTAGTAAATAATGAAGTATACAAAAGAGTAAAGGATTATTCAAAGAATAAAAATGAATTAAGTACTTATTATAATGTTGGTAAATTGTTAATTGAAGCCCAAGGTGGTGAAGAAAGAGCTAAATATGGTGATGGTTTAATAAAAGAATATTCAGAAAGATTCACAAATGAAATCGGAAGGGGATATACATTTTCAGCATTATCAAGAATGAGACAATTTTATTTGTTGTCAGAAAAAATTGCGACACTGTCGCAACAATTGACATGGAGTCATTATAGAGAACTTTTGACATTTGATAATATTGATGAAATTAACTATTACATAAAGCAAACTGAAATTTATAATTTAAGTGTTAGAGAGTTAAGAGAAAAAATAAAGTCTAAAGAGTATCAAAGACTAGATGATAATACAAAATTAAAGTTAATAAATAAAGAAGAAATAACTGAAAAAATATTGCAAAGATTAATACTTGAAGGATATACCATCATTTTTAAAAGAATTAGGTAATAGATATTCAGTAACTACACTTAAATATATGAGAATGTTTTACCTATTAATCGAAAAAGGTCAACCACTGGCTGACCAATTAACTTGGTTTTATTATTGTGTATTATTGTTTATTAAATATAATATTTACTATTTTTAAAGCATTTATATAGTTTTGTATTTTTAAATGATATATAAATCAGTATAAAATAAAATATTGCAAATATCACTCTGTTATGATAAAATAAATGTGAAATGTAGGTGTATTATATATGAATAAAAAAATTAAATTGTTACTACTTTGTATCCTTTCACTAACACTTTTATTTACAAAATCGAATGATGTACTAGCAGTAGAATGCGATACAAAAACAGCAGAACAATTAGCAAAAATTATATATCATGAAGTTGGAGCTGATACCGCTAAAAATAAAGATGATAACTTTTTTCAAAGATTAACGACTGCAAGCATAGTATTAAATAATGCTTACAAAAAAAAAGGTAGTACTACATATGAAAAGTTAATGAACTTGACCGATGGAAATTATCAAGGATATAGTGGATATAAAAATAAAAGTTTTAGTAGTGAAGTTGCTCAAAGTAAACAAAGTGAAATGCTTTATATAGCAGAACTAGTTTTAACTGGTAAATATAATTTACCCAAAAATATGACATTACAAGCATCAAAAAGTATAGTTAATAAATTCGGAACAGTGTGGGCAGTTGTAGAAAATCCCGGCTATGTAGATACTTATTTCGGTTATGAGGGAAGATCTCTAAGTAATACTAATGTATTTGGAAGTAAACTTTCTGATACAACATCAGATTATTATAAAAAACTAGCAAAAAAATATGAAAAATCATCTTATGACACAACTTCCAGTACAGTATGTAATGAAAAAACAAAGCCTTCACCAACACCTAATGAAGGTGGTAATAGTAGTAAAGGAAATACAACAATAGTAGATGCTTGTACTAATCCAGATATACTTAGAGTCATATATTTTGGTAGATTAATTGTAGATATAGTAAAAATTGTTATTCCAATAGGATTAATAATTATGGGAATGATAGACTTTTCAAAATCTATTGTTACTAGTGATGATGGAGTACAAAAGAAAAATATGAAACTATTAGTAAAAAGAATCGTTTTCGCAGTACTTGTCTTCGCAGTTCCTTGGATAGTAGAAGTTTTAATGATAAATTTAGGTAATTTAACAGAAGGCGTTAACTTTACTGATTGTTTAGAAAATGCTACTGGTGATTGTATTGATCAATTGGAAAATGGTTATTCACGTTGTTACTCAAAAGATGAATATTCTTGTTATTATTGCCAATCATCAGATAAGTATTTATGGAGATCAGGTAGTCCAAGTGAAAATTGTGCTGGTGGAATAGGTTGGAGTAAAAAGACAAATATAGAAGAAAAAAATTGTAAATAATTAAAGTATAACTTAGTATGGTTATACTTTTTTTCTAAAAATAAGATTATGTAATTGACTAAAAATCTTCAAAATGGTATACTTTATATAGTAGGAAAGTAGGAATCTTATGAAAAAGAAAAAAGTGGTTAAAAAAGAGTATGATTATAGAAGAACTTTTCTAGTTTTTACTATAGTGTTTAGTATTATTATAGGAATAAGTACTTATTGGATCTATGCCTATAAACATAAACATCCTTATCTAGAAGATAGTATAATCAATTATAAAATAGATAGTTATGTTAAAACCAAAGGTAATGTTGTTTATTTAGAAAATATTGATAATAAAGTTACAAATGATTTTGTTAATAAACAGCATAAAATTATAAACAACAATAAAATTATCGATACTGATATAACTAAAACAATATATAAAAATATTTTATCAATAAAAATAAGTTATATTCTATATGGAGATTTATCTAACTATGAAGAGATTTTGATTTTAAATTATAATCTAAAAGATAAAAAAATAGTAAATAATGATAATCTTTTAGAAATGACTAATGTTACATACAAAGATATAGCGGATTCACTATTTACTGATTATATAAAAATAGAAGATACTAGTAGTGTGGTCATAGATGCTATTACCAATGAAAAACTTACTGGTACAGAATTTAATGATAATAGTTATAAATATATAACTAGAATAAGAGAAAACTTGCCTGATATAATGAGTTTATATATCAAAGATAATAAATTATATTATGCAGTAAAATTAAAAGATATAAATAAATTATGCTACCAAACAAACATAGATGTTAGTGGTAAATATATAGATAAAGAAATAGATAAATTATAAGGAGGAAATTATGGAAAGTATTTTATCTGCAACCGCAATTGGAATAGGGGTAATGGTTGGACTTGCATTTTTAGGATTAGGACTAGGGGTAGGCCTACTAGGAGGAAGAGTAGCTGAAGCCGTAGGAAGAAACCCAGAAACTAAAAATGATGTAGTACATTCAATAATGACAATATTAATAATATTTTCAATATTCTTATTATTCTTATTTGCATTTTGTTTCTTATTATTATTCTTTAATCCATTAGTGGGATAATATGACTTTATTTATTATCTCTTTTGCTGTTATTATACTACTTGTAGTATTAATGAGCTTAATACTTAAGAATGCTGTAAAAGAAGTAGATAAAAAATCTAAATCATACTTTGTAGATAAACTACAAGAGTATGATTACCTAATAGATGAAAAAGAAAAGAAACTTTCTGAATTAGAAAGTGAATTAGAAAAAAGAAAGAATGGATTAAAAGATGGTAATGGTGATATCAATAATCCTAACTATGATTTTGATAGTAGTATTATTGATATGCTTACTGAAACAAATTATCTTGATAAGAATATATTTGAATTAAATAAAAAAATAGAAGAAAAATTTATAATTAATTATGAAGATTTACTTAAAGATTTTTTATCAAATATTAAAGATAATAATAAATATGACTTTACTCTTAAACTTAGAAATAAATTTACACCTGACGAAATATATAAGATAGAAACTTTATTGCCTGAAGAGAGAGATAAGTATTTAAAAGAATTATTAACTGATGAAGAATACAAAGTATATGAAATATTTGTGATAAGTAATAAGTTTAATATGGTAGATTTTATAGATTATCTAAATAGATTAATTGAACTTAATAATCCTACTGTTACTGTACTTGTACCAAATAAAAATATTAATTATGATTATATTGATAGTAAAATCAAGACTAAAGTATCAGATAATATATATAGAGGAATTAAAATTATTTATAAGAATAAAGTATATGACTTTAGTTTAAATGAAGGGAATGTGTGATATGGAACTTAATAAAGTAAATAAAAAAGTTGAAGATATTAAGAATAATGATAATATCTTTTCTGTTGGCAAAGTAATAAAAGTTAATCCTTATACTGTTATTGTATCAGGACTTAATGATATTACTTATTATGAAGAAGTAAATATTGATGATAAAGCTAAAGGATTTGTTTTTGCTGTAGGTAAAAATAATGTCACTATTTCTCTAATTGAAGTAAAAGAAAAAATAAATCCAGGTGATTCTGTATATGCTTTAAAGAAACAATTTAAATGCTTATTTAGTATGGATTCAATGGGTAAAGTTATTGATATCTTTGGTAATGATTTAATAGCAGGCAAGAAATTCGATAACTTAGTAGAAGTATCAATTGAAAATGAACCCATTCCTATTATGGATAGAGATCTAGTTACTAGAGAGTTTTTAACTGGTATTACTGGTATTGATATGCTATATCCTATTGGTAGAGGTCAGAGACAATTAATAATAGGAGATAAGAAGACTGGTAAAACACAAATAGCCTTAGATGCTATAGTTAATCAAAAAGATAAAAATATGGTATGTATTTATGTAGCTATAGGTAAGACTAAGAAAGAAGTTAAAGATATTTATTATGATCTCACTAAGAGAGGTGCTGCATCTTATACAATTATTATAGCTTCATTTAATGATGAACTTCCTAATAGAACATATTTAACTCCTTATGTTGCTCTTTCGATAGCTGAAGAGATGATGATGGACTCTTATGATGTATTAGTAATAATAGATGATTTAAAGAAGCATGCTGATGTATATAGACAGATATCTCTTGCTAGTGGTAAAACTCCAGGTAGAGATGCTTATCCTTCAGATATCTTTTATGCACATTCCAGATTACTTGAAAAAGGATGCCAACATAAGAATGGAGGATCTATTACAATACTTCCAATAGTAGAAACTAAATCTTCAGATATTACAGATTATATATCTACAAATATTATATCTATATGTGATGGACAGCTTGTTTTATCAAGTAAAAACTTTGCTAAAGGACAAAAACCAGCATTAAACTATGGATTATCAGTATCCAGACTTGGTGGTAATGTACAGGATCCTGATATGAAGAAATTAGGTAGTTTAGTAAGAAGAGAACTACTAGAATATTTGGAAGTTAGAGATATATATGAACTTGCTAATATTGATGAAATGGGAGAAGAATTACAACATAGAATGAAGGAAGGTAAAAAGATTCTTGATAAATTAAGTCAAAATAAATTTTCTCCAAAGAGTAAGGAAGAAATGTTAAGTTTGTATAAGTTCCTAGAAGAAGGTGAAGATAATGCAAGTAGGTAAGATAATAAAAATTAGTGATATATCTATAGAGATAATCTTATCAAGTACCAATATAAAGATAGGGGATATTCTTAAAGTAGAAGGAGACACTGAAGAAAAATATTTATTTGAAGTAGTTGAAGTAAATAATATATCTGCGACTTGTGTAAGTTTATATTCTACTAGAGGACTACAAAAGGGTAGTATAGTTTTAAAGAAAGCTGACGAGCTAGAAGTAGAATATTCTGATAAAATATTAGGAAGAATATTTGATTCATATGGTAATCCTATTGATGGTTTACCATTTGAAAGTGAAAGAAAAGTATCCGCGAATAATAGTGCTGTATCTTTAAAAGAAGTAAAAGTTGAAACTGAACCATTATGGACTGGTATTAAAGTAATTGACTTCTTTGCCCCACTACAAAAAGGATTTAAAATGGGATTACTTGGAGGTGCTGGAGTTGGTAAGACAGTACTTATTAAAGAGTTAATTCATAATATATATGCTAGTTCTAATGCAAGAGCAGTATTTGTTGGAGCAGGAGAAAGAAGCCGTGAAGGTAAAGAATTATACGAAGATATGAAAAAATCTAACTTACTTGATAAGATGGCTATGGTATATGGACAAATGGGTGATAATCCAATATCAAGAAGTAAGAGTGTAAGTACTGGACTTAGAATGGCCGAGTACTTAAGAGATGAGAAAAAAGAGGATGTATTAATCTTCATAGATAATATATATAGATTTATTCAGGCTAAAGCAGAAATAGCTACTGACTTAAAAGAGTTATTAATAGAAAATGGTTATCCATCTAATATGGCTAGTGAAATAAGTAGTATTGAAGAGAGAATTAATTCTAATAATAATGGTTCTATTACTTCATTTCAAGCTATTTATATACCAGCGGATGATTTAACCGATGATGCAGTACAAACTACGATGAGTTATATGGATGGACAAATAGTACTTGATAGAAAGATATCTGAATTAGGATTATATCCCGCAATTAACGTATTTAAATCTACTTCTAAATTAATAGATATAGAAAAGATAGGAGAAAGACATTTTAAATTAGTTGAAAGAGTTCTTGCTTATTTAACTAGATATGAAGAACTAGAGGAAATAATTGCTGTACTTGGTATTGAAGAATTATCTGAAGAAGATAAAAAGATATTCCATAGATCAAGAAAATTAAGAAACTATTTCTCCCAGCCAATGTTTGTAGCAGAACCATTTACTAATATTAAAGGAGAATTCGTTGATATAAATGATGTACTTAACGATGTAGAGAATATTCTTGAAGGTAAGTATGATGATGTTGATGAAAGTAGATTTAGATATATAGGTAAAATAACATGGACGGAATAAAAGTAAAAGTATTTGATATTAGAAATGGTATGAGAGTATATGATAACATTAAAATAATAAGAATAATAAGTAAAGACTATAATCTTTTAATTATGAAAGACTATTTACCCATAATAGGAGAAATAGAAGGATCAGTTGATATAAAGAATGATGTAGTAAATGAATCATTTAAAAATATCAAAGCCTTTTATATGAATAGTGATAATGTCTTTAATCTAATGATAAAAGAGGGATAGTATGGAGAATGTATTGTATTTTGCCAGTGTTGGATTAATAGTATTAATATCCTTATATGCAATATTAAAAATATTAATAAAAAAATTCAATCCAGAAGAATCAAAAGTAAATATATACGGAATACTACAAGGTATGAAAAATACTGAGATAATTAGTTTATCATGTAGTATTGTTAGTTATATCTTCTTACTATACATAATGGCTTCATTTATAGATTTAAATCTATATATAGCATTAATATCTTTATCATTAACTCTTATCAGTGGTCTTTTAATAAAAAATAAAAAAGTAATAATAAATCTTTTACTAGATTTAATATCACTAGGAGGAATTAAATTAGTATATTTAATTCATGACTATATAGTAAATGAATACTATTCAGTATGGATGTTATTATTATTAGTATTCTTAATGATATTTTTATTACTATATTTATCATATACATTACTTAAAAATATTAAGAATGTAGTAATTAGAAATAAATATGTAAGAAAGGGTGGTAAGGATGAGAATAAAAAACGTAGTTAAAGTAATGAACTTCCACTCCTTACTTAGAATTGAGGCTTCTAAAAGAGAAGCCAGTCATTATCAAAATGTTGGTGATGAAATAACTAATATAATAAGAAGTATTCTCTATAATAGAAATTTAGTTCTAGATAAAAAAATAATTACTCCAAATCCAGATAATCCCAAACTAAATATATATATAGCCAATGATTATGGATTCTGTGGTAATTTTAATTCTCAAGTAGCCCATCAAATAAGACAAGATAAAGATGTTTATAAAATAATTATAGGTAAAAAAATAGTATATAGTGATGATAAAACATTATTAAAAATAGAGAAAGATAACTTTAATAATGAACTTGGTAGAATAGAGAAGACTATAGATGAATCTATACATAATGCAGCATATAGTGAAATTAATTTATATTATAACCACTATAACTCAAGTACATCTTTTGAATTTAAAAAATTAAATCTATTTCCTTTAAAATTTGAAGGAGAATATTATAGTAATAAAGACTTTGTTATAGAGACAGATATAACTAGTATGATTTATAGCCTGCTTACTTTCTATATAATGTATCAACTTAGAATGTGTGAATGTATCAGTAGAGCTGCTGAAAACACAATAAGAAACCAAATAACCAGAGAAGCAATAGATAAAATAGAACAAATAGAAGAAGAGCAAAGTAATGAATTAAGAAAAGAAAAGAAAACTATTCTAATTAATAAAACAGTAGATAATTATAAGAAATTATCTTATATGGAGGCTGACAATGGATAAATTTGATTATATTACTGCGACTATTGAAGAAGAAAAAGTAAGAGTAGAAAAAATAATAAAATATTTAAAAGAAAATAATTTAGTAGATGAATTACCTGAATATCAAGAAAGATATAATAATATATTAAAATATTTAACTGCTAAAGAAAGATATTTTAAAGTATTAGAAAGTGTTAAGCTAGATAAAGAAAAACTAGAAGAATTAAATAGAATTAAAGATGAATATGAAGTAGATAATATACTACTTGAAGATACTCTTTTATCTAAGTTTAATGAAGATACTTTTGGTAAATATAGAAATGTATTATATGAAGATATTAAAAATCAAGATAAAGAAGTACAAGATATATTATATCTACTACTAGAAAAACAAAGTAATTATAGTGAATTAGTAATTAAAAGAGATAGATTAAAAGGTAAAATAGATAAAAATAAATATCCTAAAACTTATAATACTTTATATTCACAAGATATTATTATTGAAAAACAAGATAGTATCTTAGAAAAAATATTTGTAGTAGAAAATAGTATTAAAATAGAAAAAGATAAACTATCTTCAATTGAAGATAGTGTTATGACAGATAGTATATTAAAGTTATTATATGAATTTTGGATAGTTAATTCATATGATCCAAGTAAAGTAGATAAAACTAAATTATTTATAACCAATAAAACATTTACCAGTTATAAAAATAATATTCCAGAAGTAAAAAAAGAGGTAGTACCTCCAAAAGAAGAATATAAAGAAATTAAAATAGATAATCTAAAACTTCCAGGTCTAGATGAAGAAAAACCAATAGATATTGATGGAAAAGATTATCTAAAATAAAAAAATTATATTGATAATTATATCAAGTTTTGCTATAATTAATATGATGATAGGAGGAAGAAAAAATGATAGAAGAAAAGAAAAAAGTAAATAGACCATTAGTCTATGCCATATTAGGAGTAACCCTATTAGTGCTAGCAGTATCTGGTAGTGCTTATGCATTCTTTACTGCACAAGCAACAAGTGATCAGTTCTCTGGTAATACAATTGACGTTCAAATTAAAAAACCAGTAGTAACTCTAGTAGTAGGTGATAAAACAAAAGGTTTAATTCCTATACATGATGGCTCAGTAACAGGCCATACTACTAATCAGTTAACTACTGCAGTTAGTGGTACCAATAAATGTGTAGATAAGAATGGTTATATGGTTTGTCATGTTTATAAGGTAACATTAAGTAATGAAGGTAGTACAGCCACTACAGTAGATACCTCAATTACATTAAATACTGGAGGAGCTGCAAATGTTACTTGGGCTAAGATGACTAATCAAACAACATTTGGTTCATTAAAAGGTACTGACAATTCTTTAGCAAAAGGAACTGCATTAAGTGCAAGTGGGACTGCTGATCTATATTTTGTTGTATACTTAAAGAATACTGGTTCTGATCAAACTGGTACTGATGCTGGCAAAACATATACTGGTACAGTAACTGTAACAGCAAGTACTGGTTCTACTCTTGAAGCACAATTCTAATTATTCAAATAATAGTGAGAAATCACTATTATTATTTTCTAAAATATGAGAAATAAGTATTGCAAAAATAGTTGAGATTTGGTACAATTATTATTGTAAAGGAGGATTGAAAAAGATGAATGAAAATAAGAAAGGAAGTACACTTTATGTAGTATTAGGTGTTGCTACATTAGTAGTAGCTATAATTGGTGCTACATTTGCATACTTTAGTGCTCAAGCTAGTACCAAAGATGGCGATATCTCTGGTGGCACAAGTGATGTCGGTGCTGCTTTGTCATTAAATGTAACTAGAGATTTGGTTGAAGCAAGTAGTGAAGAAGGTACAACTGTTAACTATAATAATTTAGTACCTGCAGAAATTTCTAATGAAACTGATATAAAAAATGCTATAGATAATAAGTGCATAGGAACAAGCGGATATGTTGGATGCCATGTTTACAAAATTGAAGCAGGTTCTTCAGAGGCACTTACAAGTGCAAGTATTAGATTAGCAGATTTACAAACTACTGCTACTGACTATGCTAGCTGGAAATTCTATCTATATAAATTAGATGAAAGTGGTAATGTTACTATAATTTCTGATGCTAAGAATACAAATCATAGCTTTGCTGCATATGATGCAGAATCTACTAGTAGAGTATATACATATAGTGCAGGAACTCCAAGTGGATTTGATATGCATAATAATGCAAGTTTAAATGGAAATACTACCTATTATTTAATGGTTTATTTAGAGAATAATGAAAATGTTTCACAAAATCCTAACGAAACTTCAGCTACTGAAAGCGGAACTGGTACATATTCTGGTATAATAACTATGGATGCTGCTGGTGGTAAAGTATATGCTAAGTTCGAAGCAAAAGTAGGCAATTAAAAATTATTTATTAAGGGAAGAAATGTTCTTCCTTTTTGCTTTGAAAAAAGTAATTATTTGAAAATGAAAAAAATATCAAAAAACTATTGCAAAAAGAATTTATATTTGATACAATTATTATTGTAAAGGAGGATTGAAATAAAATGGAAGAAAATAACAGAAAGGGACCTGGCGTATTTTACGCTGTAGTAGGTGTTGCTACATTAGTAGTTGCTATAATTGGCGCTACATTTGCATACTTTAGTGCTCAAGCTAGTACTGGAGCTGAGGATATCAAAGGTGGTACTTTGGATATTAAACAAAGTTTCTCTGTTGAAGCGGTAAGAGTATATAAAGATGAAACTGTAGCTAGTGATAATCTTGTTCCATCAGATGCTGGTGCAAATATTACCAATATTAAAAATGCTATGACTGCTAAATGTGTAAATAAAGGCTATACAGGATGTCATATTTATAAAATAACTGCTAAATCAGGACAAACATTAAATACTGCATCATTAAATCTTACATTAACACAAACAGGTGCAACTGATGTAGCTGCTTGGAAATATGTAACATTTACTGGTGAGGGCGATGCTGCTGCATTAGTAGAAGGAAAATCAGGAAGTTTTAATGTTCTTGATACTGCTCCTGTAGACTTACACAGTGGCGCTAGTGTAACTGGTGGAACAGATGTAGTTTACTATTTAATGATTTATTTAGAAAACAAAGATGCATCTCAAAATGAGCCTGGTGATAACCTAGCAACTGGTTCTTATGTTGGTAAAGTTACATTCCAAGCTGCTGGTGGTACTGTTTCAGCTACATTTGCTGCTTAGTAATATGTTATTTAAAATATAGTAATGATTATAATTACTATATTTTTTTTATGCCTTAAAATTAAAAAGTGTGCTTTTGCACACTAATTATATTCTTCTTTTATTAATACCTAGAATACTTGCAAATACTCCTATTAATATTATTATAAGTAAATATAATATTCCTATTAAAGTAATATTTTTAGTAATTATATTAAATATTAAAAATATTATTACCCATACACCACTATACTTTAATCCTTCAATATATCCCTTTTGATTAGAAGTTTTTCCTAATTTATAACTACCTATAAATATAGAAATTAATGGTATAAATAATTCTAATACTTTAAGTATAGTTCCATTTAGAATATTAAAATAATTAAAAATAGTAAGTATTATTATACTTGATAAAAAGATACCTAAAGACCAAATAAAACTTTTTAAATAATTCATTAGCATATTATCACCAATAAATATTATGTATTTGTATAAAAAAATATACTTTGGTACATAATGGTAATGGTGATAATATGTATATAGTTATGATTAGAACAGTATTTTTTTATTTCTTTATATTTCTAATATATAGAATAATGGGTAAAAGAGAACTAGGACAGCTAAGTATTATTGACTTGATAGTATCTTTATTAATCGCAGAACTTGCTACGATTAGTATAGAAAATTATAAAGGATCCATTTTATATTCTTTAATACCAATAGTAATATTAACATTGCTTCAATGTATATTAGCATATTTTAGTTTAAAGAGGCCTAAATTTAGAATATTTTTGGATGGTAATCCTTCGGTTATTATTAAGAATGGCAAGATTAATTATAATGAAATGTTAAAACAAAGATACAACTTAGATGATCTGTTAGTGCAGCTTAGAGATAAGGGTTATAGAAGTATTGAAGAAGTAGAATATGCTATATTAGAAAGTAGTGGTACCTTATCTATATTTCCCTATGAAAATGGTAAGAGTCCATTACCACTTCCTATAATATTAGATGGTGATATACAAGAAGATACAATCAAACATTTAAAGAAAGATAAAAAATGGGTATATAATTTTTTAGATAAAAAAAATATAAATATTGAAGATGTATTCTTCGCCTTTTATAAAGATAAAAATATATTTATAATTAGAAATGATGATTTAATTAAGTAATATTTGTTATACTTTAAGTCATAACAAATTATTGTAAGTAAGTATTTATCATAGTATAATATTATTGGTGAAGTAAGATGAAAGACAAAATTAATAAATTAAAAGACATAATAAATAATAGTAAGAAAATAGTATTTTTTGGAGGAGCAGGGGTATCTACTGAAAGTGGAATACCTGACTTTAGAAGTAAAGATGGTTTATATAATATGAAGTACGATTATCCACCCGAATTAATACTTAGTCATTGTTTCTTTTATGATAATACTGAAGAATTTTATAAATTTTATAAAGATAAGATGAATAGTTTAAATTATAAACCTAATGTTACTCATTATTATTTAAGCGAGTTAGAAAAAGATGGTAAATTACTTGGTGTAATTACACAAAATATTGATGGATTACATAGTAAGGCAGGCAGTAAGAAAGTATTAGAATTACATGGTAGTATTATGGATAATTATTGTATTAAATGTCATAAATATTATAATGCTACTTATGTATTTGATTCTAAAGATATACCTAGATGTACTTGTGGTGGTATTATTAAACCTAATGTAGTATTATATAATGAATCACTTCCGGAAGATGTATGGAATGAAGCTATTAAATTAATTAAAGAAGCTGATACTATGATAATTGGTGGTACTTCATTAACTGTATATCCAGCAGCCTATTTGATAGATTATTTTCATGGTAGTAATTTAGTTCTTATTAACAAAGATAAAACTAGTTATGATGATAGATGTAATCTTGTTATAAATGATAAATTGGGTAATGTATTTAGCAAACTATAAAATATTATATATTATAAATATAGACATTTTATCTAATAAATGATATAATATTTACGAAATAATGGAAGCGTGATTTATATGGAAGTGTGTGAGAACCCTGATATTTTAAGAGTTATCTTTTTTGGTAAGGAATTAATTAATATAGTAAAAATAGTTGTACCAATAGCTTTAATTATACTTGGAATGGTTGATTTTACAAAGGCGTTGGCCTCTAATGATGATAAAGCAAATAAGAAAAATATTATACTCTTTTTTAAGAGAGTTTTAAATGCTGTACTTATTTTTGCAGTACCATGGATTGTTGAGTTTGTTATTGTAACTCTTGGTGATTTGGCTAAAGGGGTAAATTTTACTGATTGTTTACAGAATGCTAATGCCAATAAAATAGCAGAATTGGATGCTATAGTAGCAGAACAAGATAAAAATAATCATACTAATAATAGTAGTAGTGATAATGGCAATAGTAGTAATAATAATAAAAAAGATTATACTATTTTAGTTGGTGACTCTAGAGTAGTTGGTATGTGTAGTTATGTTAAAGTAAAAAGTAATACTGATTGTAGTGTTGCTGAAGTAAGTAAAGAAGCATCTTGGTTTAAGAATACAGCTTATTCAAAAATTAAAGGAAAATTATCTAGTAATCCTAATAGTTATGTTGTTATATATATGGGTACAAATGATTTGGGTACAATTGATAATTCTACTAGTATTTATGCAGAATATGAAAATAAATTGGCTAATGAATATCCTAATGCAAAAGTAGTGGTAGTTTCTGTAACTCCTATCATTGATGGAAAAGTAAAGAATTATAAAGATATTGTTAATGATGCTAATGCTGTTAAATTTAATAATACATTAAGTACTAAACTTAATTCAAATGTTTCATATTGTGATATTCATGATAAGAAGCTTGGATACTCTGCAAAAGATGGTATTCATTATAATGAGAACACTTATAAAAAAATATATAATTCTATACTTGAATGTTTAAAATAAAAGTATCAAATTTTGGTACTTTTTTCTTATATGTAACATAAATTATTGTGAGGGGTGATATCTTTTGTCTGCATATAAAGAAATAGTAACAAAAGCAGTAGTAGGTAAAGGTAAAAAATATTATAGAAATACCTATACTATAAATACTGATAGTAAACCTAATACTGTGCTTGGATGTTGGGTAATAAATCATAGATTTTCTGGTAAAGAAGTAGATGATAGAATAGAAATAGATGGTTCTTTTGATGTAAATTTATGGTATTCTTATGATAATGATACTAAGACATCTGTTATAACTAAAAATATACCATATAAAGAAATGGTAACAGTAGCCCAAAAAGAAACTACTGATTCTTCAAGTAAAGATATTATAGTAAGAAGTTTAAAACAACCTAGTTGTATATCCGCTAAAGAGAAAGATAATACTATAGTTATTGATATTGAAAAAGAATTAGGCGTTGAGATAGTTGGTGATACTAAAGTTAAAATAGCTATTGAAGAAGATGAAGAACCATGGGATGAAATACCAGAAGATGTAACTGATGATACTATGAAAGAAATAGATGATAATGTTGATCCTAACTATATTAAAGAAGAAAAATAAATCTTCTTTTTTTTCTTGAATTATATATAAAAATATGATAATATTTATATGTAGGATATGGTGATGATTATGAAGAGTAAAATTACTACAAGTATATTAATTGTAGTTATAGTTATTATTGCAGTAGTAGGTATTACTTTTGCTTATATTACTTGGACTAGTGGAAAGATTAATACTACTGGTAATAGTGAATGTTTTAATGTTTTATATGCTAAAGGAACAGATATAGGTAGTGATCAAAATACTGCTACATTAATGCCTTCGAATGATTATACCGGAGGATTATCGTCTACTGTTAAAATAGGTTTTAGCAGTACCTGTACTAATGTAAGTGGTACTGGTATAATCAAATTAAATACTCTAGATACCACAAGTAGTAATTTATATAGAACAGGACTTCTTAATTATGTAGTATTAAAAAATGGTACTAAATTAACTGAAGGCAATATTACTAGTTCAGGTACTACAAGTATAAATGTAGGTACACTAAAGAAAGTAAGTAGCATAAGTGATGCCGATAGTTATACAGTATATGTATGGATAAGTAATGATTTAGTACAAAATGAAGATGCTTTTTCAAGTTATTATGGTAATATAACCGCTAGTGTAGAACAGGTGAGTGATTAGTATGAAGAAGAAAGTAATATATAGTATTATTATAGTTTCAGTAATCATAATTCTATCAGTAGCAGTAACTTATGCAGTATATACTTTTAGTGGCGTAGTAAATATATCAGGTACCAGTGAATGTTTTGATGTTAATTATGTTAAAGGACAAGATATAGGTAGTGATAGTAATCCTGCTAATTTTGCGTTAGCAAGTACTTATACTGAAGGATTATCTTCAGTAATAAAGGTTAATTTAAAAGATACTTGTACTATAACTAATGGTACTGGTACATTATATTTAAATACCGATACTAGTGTAACTTCAAGTACATTGTTAAGTGGTAAATTATTAAAATATCAAGTATTAGACGGTACTACTCCAGTTGGTAATGGAATAGTATCAAGTGCTGAAAGTATAGAAATATATAAAGATATACCAATAACCACTACGGTAAAAACAATAACGGTATATATATGGTTAGATGGTAATTTAGTTACTGAACAAAATCAAAGTGAAATACTATCTAGTGTATATAAAGGACATATAAGCATGGATATAAAGAGTGGCGATAAGTAATGGATAAAAAAAGAAAATATTTTTAATAACTGGTATATCACTCTTAGTATTAATAGCCATAGTAGGAGGTACTGGAACAAGTGATAATCCATATTTAATTAATAAATAATATCTTAGCATATATAATATGCTTCTATATAATAGGTATGTAGATACATTAGATTAAGACTTTTAAGGCTTAATCTAACACTAATAAGACTTAGAATAAGGCTTATAGTGCATAAAATAAAGAAAAAATATAAAAATTGGTTGACTTTTAGATAAGTATATAATATAATTAACTAGAAACGGAAAGAAGATTATATTTATCTCACCTGATTACACATAGTAATAGGTAAA
>OLHG01000117.1_pt1 | contig 53435 bp, 58 predicted proteins | sample 1605971 | NCBI WGS metagenome assembly OLHG01 (sample SAMN03283289) | human gut metagenome | biome: human-associated habitat; material: feces | host: Homo sapiens | place: Peru | collected 2012 | reverse complement strand
GCAAGTGAAATGAGAACATATGTAAATAATGATATATATAATGCATTACCAGAAGTATTAAAAGAAAATATAATAAATACAAAAGTAGTGTCAGGACATGGTTCTACAAGTGGAGAGACAAATTTCACATCAGAAGACAAAATATATCTATTATCAACAAAAGAGGTATGGGGAAAAGAAGAAACAACTAAAACAATAGATTATGATACAGCAGAAGCAGAAACAAGACAATTAAATTATTATAAGGCAAATGGAGTAACAATAGCAAGTTATTCAGGAGCAAGTAAGAACTATAATGGAAGTTCAAGTTATTGGTGGCTTCGTTCTGCTTTTTCCAATAATACTAACGATTTCTACTACGTGTTCAACTCTGGCGATTGGAGCAACGACATTGCTAGTACTCCCATGGGCGTAGCTATGGCTTTCCGAATTTAGTATCGATTAAAAACATTTCAAATTATAAGTTATTTTAGAAATTTAAAAAAAGTTTTTACTTTTTTTTTATTTTATAGTATAATAGTATGTAGATTGTAGGAGATGATTAAATGAAGCATATTTATACTAGTCTGGATATAGGTACTGATACAATAAAAATTGTGGTATGTGAATTATATCAGAATAAGTTAAATTTACTTGCATCTTCATCTTTTAAGTCTAAAGGTATTAAAAAAGGATTAATAACTGATGTTGAACTTGCTACTGAATGTGTTAAGGGAGCAATTAGTGAAGTAGAAGATATGCTTGGTATAAAGATTAAAAAGGTTATAGCAAGCATTCCATCATTTAATGCTGAATATTCTATAGCAAAAGGTAGTATTAAGGTTAATAATACAGATGGTATTGTTACTGGTGAAGATGTTATGAAAGTTTTAGAGGTTGCTGTTAAGAGTAGTCCATTTACTTCAAGAGAAATGATTACTGTTCTTCCAGTTGACTATACTCTAGATGATACTGCATTTATAAAAAATCCTAAAGGTATGCGAGGAACTGATTTAAGTTGTAAAGCTGTTTTAGTTACTACACCAAAGAAAAATGTATATTCTGTAGTAGGATTACTTGAACAATTAGGTATAGAGGTAGTAGATATTTCTATAAATAATATTGGTGACTTGTATTCGTTTAATAATAAAAATTTTGAGGATAAAATAGGAGCTATTATAAATGTTGGTTATGATATTACTACAGTATCATTATATAATAAAAGTATACTAGTAAAAAGCAGTATAATTAATATGGGTGGTAAAAGTATTGATAGTGATATTTCATATATGTTTAAGCTTGATATTCCAACATCAAAAAATTTAAAGTTAAAATTTGCTTTAGCTCATAAGAGAAATGCGAGTGTAAATGACATTATAGAAGTTAAGAGTGCATATGATGATCATTTAAAAATAAATCAATTTGAAATATCTGAAGTTGTTATGTCTAGAATTGCAGATATATTAAATGAAGCAAAAAAAGAGATAAATCTATTGACAAGTAAGAAAATAGATTATATTATAATTACAGGTGGTACTAGCAATATGCCAGGTTTTGAATATGTTGTAAATGATATATTTGGTGAAAATGCTAGTATAGGTAATGTTAAGATGTTAGGTATAAGAGATAATATTTATTCATCTTGTATTGGAAATTTAGTATACTTTATTAGTAAGTTAAAATTAAAAAATCTTGATTATAGTATGATTAGTGATAATGAAGTATTTCAAATAACTTCTATTACATCTAGAAAATTAAATACGTCAGATTCAATGCTAGGAAAAATTTTTGGATTTTTCTTTAGTGAATAGAGGAGGAAATTATGTTTGGATTAGAAATGGACCAAGTTGCTAAAATTAAAGTTATTGGTGTTGGTGGAGGAGGAAACAATGCCGTTAATAGAATGATAGAATCAGGTGTTAAAGGTGTTGATTTTATAGTAGCCAATACTGATTTACAAGTATTAAATTGTTCTAAAGCTCCAACTAAGATACAAATTGGTGAAAATTTAACTGGAGGAAGAGGAGCAGGAGCTAAACCTGAAGTTGGTAGAGAAGCTGCTCTTGAAAGTAAGAAAGAATTAGAAGAAGCTTTATCCGGTGCTGATATGATATTTGTAACATGCGGAATGGGTGGAGGTACTGGAACAGGTGCTGCTCCAGTTATCGCAAATATTGCTCAAGAACTTGGTGCACTTACAGTTGGTATTGTTACTAAACCATTCTCTTTTGAAGGTAAGAAAAGAATGGAACAAGCAATTTCTGGTTTAGAGGAATTAAAGAAAAATGTAGATACATTAATAGTAATACCAAATGATAAATTAAGAGAAATAATCGATAAGTCTACACCACTTTTAGAGTCTTTTAAAGAAGTAGATAATGTTTTAAGACGTGGTGTTCAATCAATATCAGATTTAATAGCTGTTGCTGGATTAATTAACCTAGACTTTGCCGATGTTAAAACTGTAATGGAAAAACGTGGTACAGCTTTAATAGGTATAGGTATAGGTGTTGGTGAAAACAGGGCTGCAGAAGCTGCTCGTCAAGCTATATCAAGCCCATTACTTGAAACTAGTATAGATGGTGCAACAGATGCTATTATTAATGTAACAGGTGGTAATAATTTAACTTTATTTGAAGTTGAAGAAGCAAATGAAGTAATTAGAAGTAGTGCTAAGACTGAGATGAATACTATATTTGGTGCTGTTATTAATGAAAATTTAACAGATGAGATTATTGTTACAGTAATAGCAACCGGTTTTGATGATGATGAACCTGAATATAAACCAATGAGTAATGATAGAGTAAATGAAGCAGGATTTAAATATTCAAGTGATGAAGATGAAGATTCTGATGACATAATTCCTTCATTTTTAAGAAATAGAGGTAGTTTTTAAAAATAAGTTTTAATACTTATTTTTTTCTTATAAAATTAATGATATAATATAATTATATTGGAGGTGCTATATGACTGATATAGAAATAAGTAATAATTGTAAAATGCAAAAAATAGAAGATATAGCTCAAAAACTTAATATTGATTCTTCAGATTTAGAGTGTTATGGTAAATATAAAGCTAAAATTAATTTTATTAATGTTAATAGTAATTATAATGGAAAATTAATACTTGTAACCAGTATTAATCCTACACCTTTTGGAGAAGGTAAAACTACTATGAGTATTGGTATAAATGATGCTTTAAGAAAATTAAATAAAAATAGCGTTGTTGTATTAAGAGAGCCATCTTTAGGACCTGTTTTTGGTATAAAAGGAGGAGCAGCAGGTGGAGGATATTCACAGGTTGTACCTATGGAAGATATTAATTTACATTTTACTGGAGATATACATGCTATAGAATCAGCAAATAATTTATTATGTGCTATAATTGATAATCATATATATCAAGGTAATAGTTTAAATATAAAAGAAGTAGTATTTAATAGATGTGTTGATCTTAATGATAGGGCTCTTCGTAATGTAGATATTAAATATGATAATAAAGGATTGATAAGAGAAGAACATTATAATATAACTGTAGCAAGTGAAATTATGGCAATACTTTGTATGGCTAGTGATATAGAAGATTTAAAAACAAGAATTGGTAATATATTAATTGGTTATAATGAGAATAATAAACCAGTATTTGCTCGTGAACTTAATTGTGTGGGTGCTATTGCTTTGTTACTTAAGGATGCAATTAAACCAAATTTAGTTCAAACATTAGAAAATAATCCTGCAATTATACATGGAGGACCTTTCGCAAATATCGCACATGGATGTAACTCGGTAATTGCTACGAAAACAGGATTGCATGTTGCAGATTATGTAGTAACAGAAGCAGGATTTGGCGCTGATTTAGGAGCAGAAAAATTTTTAGATATAAAGTGTCAAGTCGCAAATATTAAACCTAATTGTATTGTTATAAATGCTACTATTAGAAGTTTAAAATATAATGGTGGAATGAATAAAGAAGATATTTGTAAAGAAAATCTAGAAGCTTTAAAAAAAGGCATTGTAAATCTTGAAAGACATATAGAAAATATGAGTAAATACACAAAAAATATTATTGTTTGTTTAAATAAATTTGATTTTGATAAAGAATCAGAAATAAATTTTGTTAAAAATTTTGTTAAAGATATGGGATATCCAATAGAAGTATGTGAGTCATTTAAATATGGTAGTGATGGGGCCTTAGAACTTGCAAGCAAAATAGTAGAAATTTGCAATAATGATATAGATTTTAAACCACTATATGATTTCAATATGAATATAGTAGATAAAATAAATAAAATAGCAAAAGAAATTTATAGAGCTGATAATGTTATTATAAATGATAAAATATACGATAAAATTAAAAAAATAGAAGATATGGGGCTTGGGAATTTACCAATTTGTATAGCAAAAACACAATATTCATTTACTGATGATATGAAAAAGTTAGGTGCTCCTGTTAATTTTGATATGACTATTACAGACATAAAAATATCTAGTGGTGCAGGTTTTATAGTTGTACTTATGGGTAACATTATGACTATGCCAGGATTAGGTAAGAATAGTGCCTATCTTAATATGGATATAGATAAAAACGGACAAATAAAAGGGTTATTTTAATGAAACATAGACTAATAAAACTATTTTTATTAGTTTTTTTATAAAATATTAAAAATTTCTTTGAATATATAAAAAACTATGATAATATATATGTTCTAAAGGCAGGAACAATATATGAACATAAGAAAAGAATTTCTACAAGAATTAGTATCAAAATCAAAAGAAAATAAATTAATTGAAAAAGAATATATTACAAATTTTATTGATTCAATTTTATATAATCATAATGTAAATACAAAATTTAGAAACATATTTGATGCTTATGCAGAATACGGATCAAAAGAAATTAGTGTAGACTATAATAAAATTGTAAATAGTTATAAATATTTTATTAAGGGAAAAGAAAAAAACTATTTTGAGTCTAATTTAGAAATATTACATATAATATTACATGAAATGGAACATTTTTATCAGGATTTTAAAGTAAATCATAATAATTTAGAAGGTATTATTTTAAATTATGGAATAAACAGCTTAACTAAAAAAGCTATTTCAACAGAAAAAACAGTTAACGATATATATGACAAAACTTATAATATAAATCCTGGTGAAAGATTGGCTGATTATTATGCTGCTAAATATCTATTAGAGGTAATAGAAAATAATAAAGATTTAGATAAATTTAATGAACTATATGATATTGCTAACAATTTACTTATTGATTCTATGATGAGAGGTTATAGAAAAGTAGATGGTAAATTTTTATCAATTCCATTTAAAGAATATATGATAAAAACTGGATGTGAATCTAAATTAAATAATTTATCCTTTTATTCTTATGATAATAAAAAGTTTTACAAACTTGCTTCTTCTAACATGAATTTAGAAGAAAGATTTAAGTATGGTTTTATAGTAAAAAACACTGAATATAATTATTTATTAAGTAAAAAGAAAATAATCGTTTAAAGCGATTATTTTTTAGTTATTTGTTTAATTTTTATTTTGTGTGCTCACAATATTTGTGAGAGGAGGATTTATGGCACGTCATAAGGTTGAGATTTGTGGCGTGAATACTGCGAATTTAAAAGTATTGAGTAATGATGAAATGAAGGAATTATTTAAAAAATATAAAGAGGGAGATGAAAATGCTAAAGAAGCTATTGTAAATGGTAATCTTAAATTAGTTTTAAGTATACTTAGAAAATATAATAATCGTACTGATAACATGGATGATTTATTTCAAGTAGGATGTATTGGGCTTATTAAAGCTATTGATAATTTTGATTTAGGTTTTGATGTTAAATTTTCTACTTATGCAGTACCTATGATATTAGGAGAGGTAAAAAGATATTTAAGAGATAATAATAGTATTCGAGTAGCTCGTAGTATTAAGGATATAGCTTACCATGCTATGAGTGTTAAAGAAGAACTTACTAATTTGTTAAATAGAGAACCAAGTATAAAAGAAATTGCAGAGAAACTAAATTTAACTGAGTATGAAGTAAGTAATGCTCTTGATAGTATGAGGGATACAGTAAGTATATTTGAACCTATTTATAATGATGGTGGAGATACGATATATTTAGCAGATCAAATAGAAGATAAAAAAAACAAAATGAGATCCATTGATGAGAGGGTTGCCTTAAATGAAGCTATAAACAAATTAAAAGATAAAGAAAAATTCATAATAATAGAAAGATTTATTACTGGTAAAACTCAAATGGAATTGGCAAGTGAAATAGGTATATCACAAGCTCAAATATCTAGATTAGAAAAAAGTGCTTTAAATAATATTAAAAATAATATTTTATAAAAAAATATGATATAATGTATTTGGGTGGTTTTATGGAATATATTTTTATTGTAAATCCAATATCAGGAAATGGTCATGGTGCAGTAGCAAGTCAAGTTATAAAAGAATATTGTAATAGGTTAAAAGTTAATTTTAAGATAATATATACTAAGGCTGAGGGTGAAGCTAAGAATATTGCTTCATTCTATAAAAATAAGAATACTGTTGTTTATAGTGTAGGTGGTGATGGAACTTTAAATGAAGTAGTAAACGGACTTTATAATTCTAAGTCTACTTTAGGTATTGTTCCTGTTGGAACTGGAAATGATTTTTATAAAACTTTAGTAGATCATGCCGGTAACACAATTGATATAGGTAAAGTAAATGATAGATATTTTATAAATATCGCATCTATTGGTTTGGATGCAGAAGTAGCCTCTTTAGCAAACACTCTTAAAGAAAAAAAGTATCCTAAAGAACTTGTTTATATTTTAAGTTTAATTAAAAATTATTTTTCGTATAAAAATAAAACAATTAAAATAAATGATAGAGAAGAAAATATAACTATATTAACTGTTTGCAATGGTAAATATTATGGTAATGGCTTTAAGATTGCTCCAAACGCTAAACTTAATAATGGCATGTTTGATGTATGTGAAGTGTGTGATATAAAAAAATTAGAAATGATACCACTTATTTCTAAACTAATTAAAGGTACACATACAAAAGATAATAAAGTAAATATTTATAATACTGATAAATTAGTTATAGAATCACCAATAAATTTAGCATGTAATGTAGATGGTGAAATTATTAAAAATAATAAATTTGAGTTTTCTATAATTCCAAATGCTATAGAAATAGATTATAAAGATAATTTAAAAATAAATAAAATGTTAAAAGAAAAAAAGTTAATTAAATAGGCACAAGTCTATTTTTTTCATATAATATAATGGTGATAGTATGAGACTTTCAGATTTACAAAATAAAACTGTGGTAAATCTAATAGATGGTAAAAATATTGGTAATATTATTGATATGGCAGTTGATGAATCTGGTAAAGCTATAGATTTAATAGTAGAAAAGCATAGATTTTTACTATCTTATTTTTCAAATAAAAAAGAAATATCTATAAAGTGGGAACAAATTGAAAAAATAGGTGAAGATGTAATACTTGTTAATATTGTTTATTAATTCTTTATTTTTAATTTTTAATATGTTATAATTGAATTGGTGATAACATGAAAGTTTTACTATATACAGAAAATGAAAAAATGATAGGAAAATCAGGACTTGGTAAAGCTATAAAACATCAAATGGAGGCTATGAAACAAAACAATGTTGAATTTACTACAAATCCAAAAGATGATTATGATATTGTTCATATAAATTTTTATGGTCCTAAATCATATGCTTTGGCTAAAAAAGCAAAAAAGGAAGGCAAAAAGGTTATATATCATGCCCATTCAACAGAAGAGGATTTTAGAAATTCATTTATTCTTTCTAATCAAGTTGCTCCTTTATTTAAAAAATGGTTAATGAGTTGTTATACATTAGGAGATCATATTTTAACACCAACTCCATATTCAAAAAAACTATTAGAAGGGTATGGTATTAAAATTCCAATAACTGATATCAGTAACGGTATTAATGTTAAGTTTTTTGAACACAATGAAAAACGTGGAAAAGAATTTAGAAAAAATTTTAATTACAATGAAGATGATAAGGTTATAATAGGTGTTGGTCTTTATATTGAAAGAAAAGGTATTTTAGACTTTGTTGAATTAGCAAAAAGATTACCACAATATAAATTTATCTGGTTTGGATATTCTCCATTATCTGCTAGTCCTAAAAAAATTAGAGATGCAGTTAATACTAAGCTTCCAAATTTAACATTTGCAGGATACGTAGAACCTGAGGTATTAAGAGGAGCATATAGTGGTTGCAATCTGTACTTATTCCCAACATTAGAAGAAACTGAAGGAATACCTATAATGGAAGCCTGTGCGGCAAAAATTCCTGCTTTAATACGTGATATACCAGTTTTTTCTGGATGGCTTGAAGATGGTGTTAATGTATATAAAGCTAAGAATTTAGATGACTTTGAAGATAAAATTAAAAAAATTATTGAAGGAAAATTACCTAACTTAACTGAAGCCGGATATGCTGTCGCACAAACAAGGGATATAAAACTTGTTGGTAAAAAGTTAATTGATATATATAAGGAGGTACTAGAAAAGTCACATGAATAATATAGAAGATTTAATAAAAATAAACGTTAAGGATACAAAAAAATTAAATGAAGAAACAAATAAAATAAATGAAAAAATGTATATAAAATCAACATTGTATTCTAAAAGAGGCAATGAATTCTATGACATATCTTTTGTAAATGATGGTGTAGAATCTTTTATTGGAAGATATCCACGTATAGATGATAAAGTAGAGGTTTTTCAAAACAAAGATAAAATATTAATCTGTAATAGAAAATTTATAGAAGATGGAATGAAAATTGTAAAAGTTTTGGGAATGTATAATATTTTAGATAATATGTTATATTACTGTACTGAGGTAGAAGCACTAGATTTATTTGATTCTAATATTGATAAAAAACATTTGAGTAATCCAGAAAATACGTTATATAGATTAGATATAGAAAAAAAGAGAAGAAACGAAGAATCAGCTAAAAAAATTTAGTGAGGTGTATTTATGAAAAAAGAAAAAATATCAGTAATAGTTCCTTGTTATAATGAAGAACAAGCTATTCCATATTTCTATGAAGAAATAAAGAAAATAAGTTCTAAAATGAATAAATTAGATTTTGAATATATATTTGTAAATGATGGATCAAGTGATAATACATTAGATATTGTAAAAGAATATGCCAAGGAAGATGATAGAGTTAGGTATGTATCTTTTAGTAGAAATTTTGGTAAGGAAGCTGCTATGTTGGCTGGTTTACGTCATTCAGAAGGAGATTATGTAACTTTAATGGATGCTGATTTGCAAGATCCTCCTAAATTATTAATTGAAATGTATGATTTAATAAAAAAAGAAGGATATGATTGTGTAGGAACTAGAAGAGTTACAAGAAAGGGTGAACCTCCTATTAGAAGTATGTTTGCGCGTGCTTTTTATAAAATAATAAATAAAATGTCTAAAACTGAAATGGTAGATGGTGCTAGAGACTATAGACTTATGACAAGGCAAGTAGTAGATGCAATTATATCCATGGACGAATATAATAGATATTCAAAAGGTATATTTAGTTTTGTTGGCTTTAAAACAAAATGGTTAGAGTATGAAAATGTAGAAAGAGTTGCTGGAGAAACTAAATGGTCATTTTGGAAACTATTTATATATGCTCTTGAAGGTATAACAGCTTTTTCAACAGTTCCTTTAATATTTTCTGCTGTTATAGGATTTATATTTTGTATAATCTCATTTATTATGATAATTGTAATAATAATTAAGACTTTAGCTTTAGGTGATCCTGTATCTGGTTGGCCATCGCTTGTATGTATTATATTTTTTATAAGTGGAATACAATTATTTTGTATGGGTGTAATAGGACAATATTTATCTAAAACGTATTTAGAAACTAAAAAAAGACCTATATATATAGTAAAAGAATCTAAATAGAATTCTTTTTTTCTTGTAATTAAAAGAGATTATTGATATAATATAAAATAGTAAGGTGATAAGATGTACTTAAAGAAAATAATCGCACAAGGTTTTAAATCTTTTGCAGACAATACAATTATAGATTTAGATAATAACATAACTGGAATAGTTGGACCTAATGGTAGTGGTAAAAGTAATGTAGTAGATGCTGTAAGATGGGTGTTAGGAGAACAATCTGTTAAATCTCTTCGTGGTGAAGGTGGTATGACTGATGTAATTTTTGCGGGTAGTAAAAGTAGAAATCCTATGAATGTCGCAACTGTTACTTTAATATTTGACAATTCTGATAATTATTTAAATGTATCATTTGAAGAGGTAGCTATTAGAAGAAGACTTTATAAAGATGGTACTAATGAATTTTTCATAAATGAAGAAAAATGTAGATTAAAAGATATTAATGATTTACTTATGGATAGTGGTATAGCTAAAGAATCTTTTAATATAATATCTCAAGGTAAAATAGATGATATATTATCAAGTAAACCAGAAAATAGAAGGATAATATTTGAAGAGGCTGCAGGGGTATTAAAATATAAAAAAAGAAAAGAAGAGGCTTTAAGAAAGTTAGAAAAAACTAAAGATAATATTAATAGAATAAATGATATTATAAGTGAGTTAGAAGTTCAAGTAGAACCATTAAGAGAACAAAAAATTAAAGCAGAAGAATTTAATTCTTTAAGTGATGAATTAAGAGAACTTGAAATATCTTTGGTTGCTAACGATATTACTGAAATTAATTATAAATATCAAGAAAATAAGAAAAAAATAGATGAATTATCAAAAGAAATCATTAATTTAAATACTTCTAATTCAACTAATGAAGCTAAAACTTCATCATATAAAATGAATATAGCAGAGTTAGACAAGCAAATAAAAGAACAACAGCAAGAACTTCTTGACATGACATCATTAGTTGAAAAAATTAATGCTAGAAAACAAATAATTCTTGAAAGAAAGAAATATGAGGTAGATGATGTAGTTCTTCATAATTCTTTAATAAATTTAAAAGAAGAAGAATTAAGTATAACTAATACTATCAATTCTTATACCAATGAAATTAATATTGAAAAAGAAGAAATTAGTAAAATTAATAAAGATATAGACACTTTTGAAAGTAGTATTATAAAAATTAAAAGTGATAAGAGTGATTTATTATCTAAGCTTAATACTAATGTTAAAAATTTAAATATACTTAAAACTAAAATAGATTCTTTAAGAGAAAACATTGATAATAACTCAAGTTTACCTTATGCTGTTAAAAATGTATTAAATAATCCTAAATTAAGAGGAATTTATAACTCTATAGGTTCTTTAATTGAAATAGATGAGAAGTATTCTAAGGCTATTTCAGTGGTTTTAGGGGCTAATTCTTCTTGTATAGTAACAGATAATGAGATAAGTGCTAAAGAAGCTATAAACTACCTAAAAAACAATAATTTAGGCAGGGTAACATTCTTTCCACTTAATATAATAAAAGAAAAACTTATAGATCGTGATACTTTAAGTATTTTAAATAAAGAACATGGATATATAGATATAGCTAGTAATTTAGTTAAATATGATAAAAAATTTACAAATATAATTAAAAATCAATTAGGTAATGTTATAGTAGTAGATAATATTGATAATGCAAATATTATAAGTAAAAAAATAAATTACAAATATAGAATTGTAACTATTGATGGAGAAGTATTACATGTAGGAGGATCTCTTACAGGTGGTAAAGTAAATGTTAGAAATATTATTACTGATAAATATGAATTAGAAAATAATTTAAAAGAATATCAAAAATTAGAAAAATTACAAAAAGATATTGAAAATGATTTAAACAAAATTGATTATGATTTAAAAGCACAAGAAGATAAATTGTATTTATCTAATAAAGAAAAAATAAATAAAGAAGAGTATATTAATTCTAGAAATTCTATGATTGTAGATTTAAATAAGAAAAGAGAATCTATAACAAATGAAATTAGTGATACAGAAAATTCTATTAATAAAACACTTACTAAGGAAGAAGATATAGTAATAAAAGAATACTATGAAGCAGTAAATAAAAGAAATAGAATTCAAACTAATTTAGAAGCTTTAAACAATTCTAGAGTAAGATTAAGTAATGAATTAGAAGAATTTGAATATACAATAAAAAGAGAAAGTGCAAGTTTTAATGAGAAAAATAATGAATTACATGAACTTGAAATAGAAGTAAATAGAGCTGATGTTAAATTAGATAACCTTTTAAATATATTAAATGAAACATATACTATTACATATGAAAAAGCAATTAGTTTATACAAACTAGATATAGATGCTAATATTGCTCGTAATAAAGTAAATTCATTAAAAAGAAAAATTAAAGATATCGGCCCAGTTAATACTATGGCACCAGAAGAATATGAAAGAGTAAGTTCAAGATATGAATTCTTAATCCATCAACAAGAAGATTTATCAAGTGCTTCAGCAACTCTTTTAGAGATAATAGAAGAAATGGATAATGTAATGAAGCAAGAATTTATTAAAACATTTAAAATTATTCAAGATAACTTTACAAAAACATTTAGAGAATTATTTAATGGTGGGAATGCAGAATTAAAACTTACGGATAGTTCCAACATACTTGAAACAGGTATAGAAATAGAAGCATGTCCTCCAGGTAAAACATTAAAAAGTATTAGTTTATTATCAGGTGGAGAAAAAACATTTACAGCAATCAGTTTATTATTTGCTATACTAAAATCAAGACCTGTACCATTTTGTATACTAGATGAAGTAGAGGCTGCACTTGATGAAGTAAATGTAGAATCATTTGGTAAATATATACGTTCATTAAAAGAAAAAACACAATTTATAGTAATAACACATAAAAAGAAAACGATGGAATATGTAGATGTATTATATGGTATTACTATGCAAGAATCAGGAGTTAGTAAATTAGTTTCTGTAAAATTAGAAGAAATTAAGTAGGAGTGATAACATGAATTATTTATTATATGGGCAAGAGCAATTTTTAATAGACAAAGAAGTAAAAAATATAATAAGTAAATCTAATATAGAAGAAATTAATATATCTAAATACGATTTAGAATTTAATACTATAAAAGAGATATTAGAGGATGCAAATACAATATCTCTTTTTGATAATAATAAACTTATAATAGTAGAAAATGCTTTTATATTTAGTAGAACATCTTCAAAAAAAATAGATGATATAGATCTATTAGAAGAATATTTAAAAAATAGTAATCAAAATACAATAATAATATTTATAGATAATCAAGAAAAAATTGATAATGTTAAAAAAATAGTTAAATTAATACATAGTAATGGAATAATAAAAGAATTCAATAAAGAAAAATACATAACTAAAACTGTTAAAACTATGTTTGATGATTATAAAATAAATAATAGTGATATAGAATACTTTATTAAAAGAGTAGGTAATAATTTAGAAATAATATATCAAGAAATTGAAAAATTAAAGATATATAAAATAAATGATAAAATAATTACTAGAGAAGATATAGATAATATTTGTATTGAATTTATAGATGTAGATATATTTAAATTTGTAGATGATATAATAAATAAAAATAAAAAGAATGCTATTAAAACTTATAAAGAACTATTAAAAATAAATGAAGAACCTATTAAAATAATAGCTCTTATAGCTAGTAAATTTAGACTTATGTATCAAGCTTCTACACTAACTAGAAAAGGATATACCGAAGAAAATATTTCAGAGATACTTGGAGTACATAAATATCCTGTACATCTTGCTATTACAACAGGATATAAATATAATCCCAAAGTATTACTTAATTATTTAGACTTATTGGCAGATCTTGATATAGGAATTAAAACAGGCACTAAAGATAAAGAATTAGCGCTCGAATTATTTATATTAAGTTTATGATAAATTAATAGAGATTGAATTTTCAATCTTTTTTATTGAAACAAGCAAAAAAATGTGATAAAATGGAAAGGTCGTTTTGTTTTAGAGGTGAGAAGTATGAAGAAAACAAAAATAATTTGTAGTATTGGACCATCTAGTTGTAATGTAGATGTTATGAGTAAGATGGTATTAAATGGTATGAATGTAGCACGTATAAATTTTTCACATGCTACAGATGAAGAAAAAGAAAATGTAGTAAGAACAGTAAAACAAGTTAGGGAAATAACTAAAATACCTGTTGGTATATTATATGACACTAAGGGTCCTGAATTTAGAAATGGGATGCTAGAAAATGATTTTATTACTTTAGAAGAAGGTAAAAACATAAGAGTAGTTAAAGGTAATATACTTGGTAACGAAGAAAGATTTTCAGTAAATCATGATAGTGCGATAGATTCATTATCTATTGGCGATGATATATTATTAGAAAATGGTTTAATGAAGATAAAGGTTATATCTAAAGAAATAGATGGCGTAACTTGTAAAATAATTGATGGTGGAGTTTTAGGTAATAAAAAAAGCTTAAGTGTACCTGGAGTTAAACTTGATATTCCTTTTATTAGTGATTATGATTATAATGATATAGTTTATGCTTGTAATCATGATGGAGATTTTTTAGCTCTTTCTTTTGTGTCAACTAAAGAAGATGTCCTAGAAGCTAGACGTATATTAAAAGAAAATAATCGAGAAGATATGAAAATTATTTCTAAAATTGAAAGTACAACTGGAATAGATAATATAAAAGAAATTGTTGAAGTGTCTGATGGTATTATGGTAGCGCGTGGAGATTTAGGTGTTGAAGCACCTATGGAAGAACTTCCTTTCTTACAACAATTGATTATTAAAGAATGTCATAAGCAAGGTAAATTTTCTATAGTAGCTACTGAAATGTTGGAATCAATGAAAAAAAATTCAAGACCTACAAGGGCAGAAGTTAGTGATATTGCTAACGCTGTACTAAACGGTACAGATGCTGTTATGTTATCTGGAGAAACTACTACAGGTAAATTTCCAAGTTTAGTTGTTCATTATATGGCAAGTATATGTGAAAAATCTGAAAATCATTTAAATTATAAAATTAACATTGATTTTGTTGATAAAACTATTGGAGGAGCAATTGCAACTAGTGTTGTTGAAACTGCAAATTTACTTGATGCTAAAGTTATAGTGGCAGCTACTATGAGTGGATTATCTGCAAGGCGTGTAAGTAATTTAAGACCAAAAAGTTTAGTACTTGCGACATGTACAAGTGAATCTGTCGCACGTAGTTTAATGCTTAATTGGGCTGTTTATCCAGTGGTAACTAATGTATATAATTCAACAGATGAAATAATAGAAGATGCTAAAGATAAAGCTAATAATTTCATAAATTTAGAAAAAAATGATGTTATTCTTATAACTGGTGGTTTTCCAAATAATACTGAAGTTAAAAGTACAAATTTTATGAAAATTGAACAAATATAAAAGAGATTAATTAATAATCTCTTTTAATTTATCATTTATTTCTTTTAATACTTGTTCATTTTTATTAGGTCCAGGTTTATAATATCGTTTACCTATTAAATTATCTGGTAGGTATTGTTGTTTCACTACATGATTTGGATAATCATGAGCATATTTATAATCTTTAGAAGAAGTTTTAATATGATTAGGTACATTACCTGTATTTCCCTTATTTATATCGTTTAATGCACTATCTAAAGCCAAATATGCACTGTTTGATTTAGGAGACAATGCAAGTTCTATAACAGTTTGAGCAAGTGGTATTCTAGCTTCTGGAAGACCTAATCTCTCACAGGCATTTATACAAGCATCAACTTTTAATCCCATATTAGGATTTGCAAGACCTATATCTTCATAAGCTATAACACTCATTCTTCTATATATTATATCTAAATCTTCAGCTTCAATTAATCTTGCAAGGTAGTGAAGAGCTGCATCTACATCAGAGCCTCTAATACTTTTTTGAAAAGCACTTATAACATCATAATATCCATCTCCATTTTTATCATGAAATAAATTAGGCTTATTGCTTATTGATTTAAGTGTTTCAACCGTAACATTTTTATTAGTAGAGTAGTATGCTACTTCAAGTAAATTATAAGCATATCTTAAATCTCCACTAGATATTTCTGATAGATATTCAATACTTTTATTATCTATTTTAATATCACTTAGTTGTTCTTTAATCGCTCTTTTAATAGCTTTTTTAATATCATTACTTGTAAGTTCCTTTAATTCAAATAATTGACATCTAGATCTAATTGCTGGATTTATTGAGTGATATGGATTTGCTGTTGTCATACCAATTAATATTATTAAACCATTTTCTAGATAAGGCAATAATAAATCTTGTTTATCTTTATTTAACCTATGTATTTCATCCATAATAACTACAAGTTCACCATACATTTTTGCTTCTTCAATTACTATGTCAAAATCTTTTTTATTATTTATAGTGGCATTCAACATTCTATATTTTAATCCCAATTCTTCTACTATAGCAGTTGCGATTGTTGTTTTACCAATACCAGGTTTACCATATAAAATCATTGAAAACAGTTTCTTATTCTTAACTAAATTAGTTAAAACTTTATCTTTACCTATTAAGTGCTCTTGTCCTATAACACTTTTAAGACATTTAGGTCTCATTGTGATTGCTAATGGTTCCATTTACACCACCTCATGAATATTCTATCATAAATTTTATCAAAAATATCAAAAATGTGTTATAATTATAATAGGTGGTAACATGGAGAGAATAAAACAATTAATTATTGATAATCCTAATATAGCCTTCAGTTTAAAAGGAAAAATATATGAATGCGCTAGTCTTATTATAAAAGAATATCCAAATGCATATAAAGGTTTATGTAATAATTTAGAAAATTTGAATATTAAATACATAAATGGCGATATAAACAAAATACTAAATAGTATTGGAGCAATGTCTTTATATGATGGTAAAGAAAATACTATGTATATTAGCTTAAGTGAAGCTATGGGTGAATACTATAAAGATATGCTTATACACGAGTTATTACATGTATCTTCCAAAGAAGATGATAGAGTAGGATTTGAAGACTTATATTCTGATTATGGTAAATCTTTAAATGAAGGATTAACTGAATATATGACAAGAAGAATTCTAAAAAATAATAACTTTGGTATGTTAGATTATAAAAATGATATGAATAATATTGGTTTTATTAGTAATATAATACCACTTAATATACTTATTGATTCATATTTTGAAAGAGGACTTCCTAGAGTTGTTAAAGCTTATTATGATAAAATAGGTAATATAGATAATATAAAAGAAATATTAAAAAATATGGATTTAGATCATATTGAAAGAGTTAGAAATCATAATTTTAATAATAAATATAAAGATACTTATATTAAATTATTAGTAAGTGAGTTGGCAAATATTAAACCTCAAACTGAAACAGAGGTTATAAAAAATATAAGTTCTATTTGTGGGTTTATAAGAGGTCAATATAAAGTACTAGGTACGCCTTTATCTATAAAAGAAGATATTGAAAATAGTATAAATATAATTAATAATAAATATAAAAAGATAAATAAAAATTATGGATAATCTTATAGATGAATTTTTAAGATATCTTATTATTGATAAAGGATATAGTACAAATACTGTTGAATCGTATAAAAATGATTTAAATAAATTTAGTCTTTTTAATAAAAATAAAAATATTAAAGATATAACAAGTACTGATTTAAAAGAGTATGTAAAGTATTTAAATAATGAGTTAAGTAGTAGTAGGTCAATATCAAGAAATATATCTTGCATAAAAAGTTTTTATAAATTTTTAAATATAGAAAAATATATAAATGATAATCCTAGTGATGTACTTTATGAGCCTAAAATTAAAAAAAGTTTGCCAAATATATTAACGGAAGATGAGGTAGTAAGCATTTTAGATATAAAGTTAGAAACTCCTTATGATTATAGAAATAAGGCAATGTTAGAACTTATGTATGCAACAGGACTTAGAGTAAGTGAGTTGGTTAATCTAAAATTACAAGATATAGATTTTAGTGAAGACTTGATTAGAACATTTGGTAAAGGGAGTAAGGAAAGAGTTATACCTATGGGAGATTATGCATCACTTTACTTAAAAAAGTATATATATGATTATAGACCGTTGATGTTAAAAAAAAGACCTTGCGAATATGTATTTTTAAATAATCATGGATTAGGATTAACTCGACAAGCTTATTTTAAAACAATAAAAGAAATAGCTAGAATAAAAGGTATAAAAAAAGATATATCTCCACATACACTTAGACATTCTTTTGCAAGTCATATGTTAAAGCATGGAGCTGATTTAAGAACGATACAAGAGTTATTAGGACATTCAGATATATCAACTACTCAAATATATACTCATATAACAAACGAAGAATTAAGAAAAAATTATGAGGAATATCATCCTCATGGAAATTAAAAGAGAAGAGGGATTTTATGAAATTTAATAGAATATTTTTAATAGTTTTAGATTCACTTGGGGTAGGGGAGGCAATAGATGCAAAAAAATGGAATGATGAAGGTGCTAGTACTTTAGGACATATCTTAAAATATAATCCACTAGATTATCCAAATTTAGAAAAAATGGGATTTTTAAATTTAGTAGGTTTTAAAGATATTAAAAAAACAGATTCATATTATACTAAAGCACATCCAAAAGCAAATGGTAAAGATACATTAACAGGTCACTTAGAAATGATGGGAATACGCACTATAATTCCATTTAGAACTTTTACAGAAACAGGCTTCCCTAAAGAATTGATTGATGAATTAGAAAAACGTACTGGTAGACACGTAATTGGTAATTGTAATGCATCTGGTACAGAAATAATTAAACAATTAGGTGAAGAACAAATGAGAACAGGAGACTTAATAGTCTATACATCTGCTGATTCTGTATTACAAATAGCTGCACATGAAGATATTATTCCACTAGAAGAATTATATAAGGATTGTTCTATAGCTCGTGAGCTTACATTAAAAGAAGAGTGGAAGGTTGGAAGAATAATTGCAAGACCTTATGTTGGTGAACCTGGTAATTTTACAAGAACAGGTAATAGAAGAGATTATGCATTAAATCCAGAAGGTGATACTGTATTAGATAATTTAAAAAATAGTGGTTATGATGTAATTGCTATTGGAAAAATTAATGATATATTTAATGGATGCGGCATTACTAAAACAACTCATACAGGAAATAATTTAGAAGGAATTAATTGCTTACTTGAAACTGAGAAAGAACACTTTAATGGATTGTGTTTTACTAATCTTAATGATTTTGATTCAAAGTATGGTCATAGAAGAGATATAAAAGGATATGCTGAAGCAATAAAACAATTTGATGATTATTTACCTGAAATAAAAGAAAATTTAAATGATGATGACTTACTTATAATAACTGCGGATCACGGTAATGATCCATCATATAGAGGAACAGATCATACAAGAGAAAACACTCCTGTACTTGTTTATTCTAAATCATTTAAAGATCCAAAACATTTAAAGGAATTAGATTGTTTTAGTGATATAGGCGCTACTATTGCAGATAATTTTAATGTAAACGCACCTGTTGTAGGTAAAAGTTTTTTAGGAAAATTAAAATAATGGAATATAATGAATTTTTACAAGAATTATATAATTTACAAGATTTAAAATATAAAAATTTTCATTCTAAACTAATTATGAGTGACAATTTAATAGGAGTTAGAACACCTGAATTAAAAAGAATAGCAAAAAAAATAGCTAGAAGTAATTATATTAAATTTTTTAGTGAAAATAAACATAATTTATATGAAGAAACTCTTGTACATGGGCTTGTACTTGGATATTTAAAACTTGATTTTAATAGTTTAAAACTATATATAAATGAGTTTCTTCCATATATAAATAATTGGGCTATTTGTGATATGACTGCTGCTAATTTAAATATATATAAGAAAAATAAAACAAAAGATATTTGTTTTAATGAAATTAAAAAATACATAAGTGATTCTAATTATTGGATAAATAGATTTGGTTATGTATTATTATTAGATTATTTTATTGAAGAGAAGTATATTAATGAAATATTTGAGTTATGTAATAACTATAAAGATGAATATTATGTTAAAATGAGTATAGCTTGGCTTATTTCAACGTGTTATATTAAATTTAAGGGTAGAACACTTACTTTCTTAAAGAGTTGTAAATTAGACGATTGGACATATAATAAATCAATTCAAAAAATAATAGAGTCAAATAGAATAGATAATAGTGAAAAAGCTATGTTAAAAAGGATGAAAAGAAAATGAAATATATGATAATTTCTGATATTCATGGTAATATAGAAGCCCTTAATAAAGTTTTGAATATTTATAGAAGCGAGATATGTGAAAAACTTCTTATACTTGGTGATTTAATTAACTATGGGATTGATTACAATATAGAAGATATAATAAATAGATTAAATTTAATGAAAGAAAATATTATTTATGTAAAAGGTAATTGTGATGAAAACTTAAAAGGAATAGAATTTGGACATAATTACATAGAGAATATTTGTTTAAATAATAAAAAAATAGTTTTAACGCATGGACATTTATTTAATAAAGATTATTTAAGTAAAATAGATGCAGATATAATACTTTCTGGACATACACACATTAATAATATAGAAAATTATAATAATAAATTTTTTATAAATCCAGGTTCCATTTCTAAATCTAGAAGTGGAGAAAATAGTTTTGCTATAATTGATAATAATATTGTTACCATTAGAAACTTAGATAATGAAATACTATATACAAAGAATTTAGAAAAAAACTAGTTAATTCTAGTTTTTATTTTTTGTAAAAAATAAGGTAAATCTGTATATGGTATAGATTTCATATATAAGTTCTTTAATTCGTTGGATTTAAGTATTTTATTCATTAGAAACTTATTTTCATTTAATAACTTATAAAATATAATTTTATAAAATTCTTTTAAATTATTTTTACAACATTCTTCTTTTGAAATATTTAAATTTCTTTTACTTAAACAATCTATAAGATAAAAAGCATTATTATATATAATATTTTTTTCATTTAAATCGCTAAATGGTATTTGATTATTTGATACTAATTGTATTTCTCTTTTTATTTCTTTACAAATATTAATTAATAAATCATAATTATTACTTATATTAGTTTTGTTTAGTGATATACCTTTAATATAGTTCATAGTATATCCTTTTAATACATTTCCTATATAAATTTTTTCTTTTGGTAAAACTATATATTTAAGATTCAAATTACTGAATTTAAATTCTGGTATTATTATATTTGAACAGCTAAAAATTTTAATAGCTGTATTATCATTTAATTTAAATACTCTTCCTTCAAATCCTCTACCTATAAGTTCTAAATTATGTATTTTATCATAATTCATAAATATTCTTTCCATAAACATCACTATAACAAATATATCACATAATTAGATATATTATCAAATAAAAGCATAATATTTATTGGTGAATTTATATGAATAGTACTTTATATGCTTTTTTATTATCTAGCATAGCAGGACTTTCCACTTTGATAGGTTTTTTATTTATATATATAAATAAGAGTAGGGGAAGTGTTATTAGTTCAGCACTCGGGTTTGCTAGTGGAGTGATGATTACAATATCTATAACTGATTTAATGCCAAATTCTTTAAAATTAATAATTAATAATTATAATTTATTATATACTATAATTTTAATTATAATAGGCTTTGTAGTAGGAATAATAATTTCTGGTATAGTTGATTCAAAAGTTGAAAAAAGTTCTAAAAACGGCTTAAAATTATATAAATTAGGTATAATTACTATGCTTGTTATAATGCTACACAATATACCAGAAGGAATTGTAACTTATATAACTTCTAAAGAAAATATAAAGTTAGGTTTAACACTTACTATGGCAATCGCACTACATAATATACCTGAGGGAATATCGATAAGTATACCGATATATTATTCTACAAGTAGTAAAATAAAGGCATTTTTATATACATTTATATCTGGAATATCAGAGCCTATAGGAGCACTTATAGCTTATTTATTTTTAGCTAAATATATAAATAATACAATATTGGGTATAATATACTCTATAATAGCTGGAATGATGATTAATATAGCTATAAATGAACTATATAAAGAATCAATAAATTATAATAAAAAAAATACAAAAATATTTTTCATTATAGGTTCTATTATAATGATAATAAATCATTTACTATTTAATTAATGTGTGCTACAATTAGAGTAGGGAAGTGATTTATAATGGAATTTATTTATACTCCTACTGGTGTTTGTTCTTCTAAAATGATTTTTAAGATAGAAAATAATAAAATAATAGATATTAAAATAATTGGTGGATGTCCAGGTAATAGTCTAGGAGTTATCGAATTATGTAAAAATCAAGATATTGATTATGTAATCAACAAGTTAAATGGAATAAAGTGTGGTTTAAAAGGTACATCTTGTCCAGATCAAATAGCTAAAGCTTTAATGGCTTTTAAACAAAAAAGAGATTAAAATTAATCTCTTTTATTGTGGGTTATTTACAATCTAAATCAGAATTAGTTCTAGCATTATTGCTTCTAGAAGATTCATTAGTAACCTTGTTACAATTTAAATTCTTTTTAGAATCTTTTTTATTTCTTTTCATTTAAATCACCCAATATTATTATTACCAATATATTAGAAGATATACATAAGTAGAGATAGAGTAAAGTTTTATTAAATTTTTTTTAGAGCATCTAAATATGTATTAATTATTAAAAAAGTATAAGAAGTTAACATAATATATATTGTAGGATATTTAATTATTTGTTATTTAATTAATAACTTATCATTTAATTTAATATTATAATTTAATTAAATTTAGATATTATTTATAGTTCTTATATTAAATATATTTTTGTAATTAATTTTGGATTATATATTAAATGACTCGTTTTATTAAAAATTATAAACTAAATATTGTAATACTATAATTGTAATATATTATTCTATTATAAATATTATTAATAAATTATTTTTAAAAATATATATAATATATTATTTAACATTGAATGTATATCAAATATCTATTATTTATATATTGTCCTATTAACTAGTGTTTATCCCCTATTTATATATTAAATCAAGTAGGGGAAGTGAATCAAAAAAAGATGATATTAGTTTTCATCTATTTTTCTAAATGCTGTTTTTCTTGATTCTATTTCAGCAATTTTACTAAATACTTCAGAAGCATTATTATCAGTTATTTCAGTATATCCAAGTTCTTTAAGAGCTTGTGATCTAATATTGTTTAATTCCATAGTACGGCTTAATTTATCTTCAATTTTTTGTTCAATTTGATTTACAAATCTTCTATGAGATTCAGCAAGTTTTGTTTTAGATGCTTTACCACTTCTATAAAGTACCATTGCAGAGAACATAACACTTTCAAAAATAAATTGTTCATCTTCATCAAAAGCGAATTCCATAGGTTTTTCAAATCCAGTTTCTTTTGCTACATAAGCTAATATGTATTTTAATTCTTTTGTATTATTCATAGCTTGAAGATAGTGATAGAAATAGTTTACAATACTCTCCCCTTCTTTACCATTGTCTTCAAGATATTCTTTTACTAAATCCATTATTCCTATAAATAGTTCTTGATGTTTAGGGCTTACACCTGATAAGATTTCATTCCCTACCCCATTATTATTCTCTTCTTTTTTACTATCGCATAAACTGTTTAATCTAACTTCTACTTCTGTAATATAATCTGTATCTACTTTAATTTTATCAATTTCCTCAGGATTTTTAACGCCTAATAAGTTTAATAATAAAACTTTTTTATCTTTAGGCCATTTATTTATATCATCAAGTTCTAGATAATTATATATCATTTGTCTAGAAACTCCTAAAAATTTAGCTAATTTAACTTTAGATATTCCAAGTTCATGTAATAGTTCAGCAAGTTTTGTTTTCATATCTTACCCTCCTATTTATAATTTTATCACATTATTTACATTTGTCAAGTGTAAAGGAGTGTTAAAGAACTGTTTTTTAAGTTAAATTAGTTAATTTTATTTATATTATTTTTACAACTAATTTTAACAAATGTGTAACTATAAAACTTTCATATAAACTAGTGATAGATATTATTATAATTGATAATATTAGTATATATATATATTTATTAAAATAAGCCCTCATATTTACTTCTTTTTTCTTTATAATATAATTAATCATTTTAATAGATAACTTAAGTGTAAATGCTGTTAAAAGTGAAAATAATAGTATATTAATAATTAAATGAGGAAATATGTATACTAAACTAATTAATATACCTTTTATATTATATGTAAGAATTATAGAAGCTAAACTAAAACCTATAATAAATGATTTATAAAATAAAATTAAAATATTAATTGGAAATAAAAAGAAAGTAAATCCTATTATAGAAATAATTAATATTACTAAAGAATTATTTATAAATACATTTTTAATTATATCATTAACTATTATATTATTATTTTTAATATTATCCATAAATGAAGATATATATTCAGTTACTAAAGATTTATCTGTACTATTTAAGACTACAATAAATATAGATCCTGTTATTATCCCAAGAATTACTATAACCATAGAAAAAAATACATACTTTTTATCAAATTTAATATTATTAAGTAGTTTGTCCATTAATTTTTTCATTATCTCACCTATTTAATATTATTAATAAAATATTTTTTTATTCCAATTTATTTAATTTTATATTATAATATTACTTGAGGTGTTTTTAATGGAAAATAAAATTCAAAAGATTGTAATAATTGTATTAATACTTGCTATGTTATTAACTAGCGTAATTGCAGTATTTGCATAAAAAAACAAGATTTATTTCTTGTTTTTTTCTTTTAATAAGTCTCTTATTTCTTCAAGTAATACTACTTCATCACTTTTTACTGGTTTAGGATCTTCTTTTTTAGTATTCTTATGTGTTATATCATTAAATATTCTAATGACCATAAATATGCAAAATGCAACTATTAGAAAGTCTACAACATTTTGAATAAAAATACCAAATTCTATTTTTACTCCCCATATTTTTAGATTTAAATTAGTAAAATCTATTCCTCCAATTATTATTCCTACTATAGGCATGATGATATTATCTACTAGTGATGTTACAATTTTACTAAATGCACCACCTATTACAACACCTACAGCAAGATCTACTACATTTCCTCTTGATATAAATTTTTTAAATTCTTTTATCATAACTACCTCCAAAAAAATTATAACACATTTTTTAATCTTTTTCTAAAAACTTACAATGTCTACATAGTTCTTCACATTTTGTATTATTATTAAATCCATTAATCATATTTTTAACTCTATTACTATTCATAATATCACTTATTGTATCTTTGTAAATGTTTCCCAAATTAATTATTCCTAAACTATCTAAACAACACGGAATTATAGTACCATCTACAAGTATTCCTATGTGATCTTTTAATGCATAACACGTACCATTAATATCATAAATATTATTATTTAAGTCTGGCCAAATAAACTCATGAAAATTATTTATAAATACATTATCTTCAAGTGTGTAACTATCTATATTTGAATCAATATTTATATTATATCTATTATTTATAAAATAAATTATATCATTATTATATTTATTTTTAACCCATAATCTTAATGAAATATAAGTATATTTTTTTAAAATATCTATTGTATTAAAAATAGAATTCAAATATGTATTTAAATTTATTTTATATCTCTCATCAAAACTATGTAATGAAATATTTAATTGTCTAATATTTTTATTATCTTTTATTTTTTCTATTAAATATCCATTTGTGGTTATATTTATTTTAAAATCAGTAGATGCTGTATTTATAAATTCATTAATATTTGGATGTAATAATGGTTCACCTAATATGTGAAAATAAATATAATTAGTATAAGGTTTTATTTTAGTTAATATTATATCAAAGTCTTTTTTTGACATAAATTTATTTTTTCTTTTATTTTTTATACAAAAACTACAATTTAAATTGCAATTATTTGTTATTTCTATATAAATTTTTTTGAATTTTTTCATTAATACATCACCTGCTAATAAAAATTATATCATATTTTTAACAAACTAAAAAGAATTAGAAAAATCTAATTCTCTGCTTCTTCTAACATATTTGTAATTAGTATTCCATATCCTTTATGTGGATCTTCTACTACTACATGAGTAACCGCACCTATTATATAATCACCTTGTATTATAGGACTGCCACTCATTCCTTGTATTATACCATTTGTTTTTTCTAATAATGTTTGATCTGTTATTTCAAATTCTATATTTTTTAACTTATCACGTGTATCTTTTACTGATTTAATTTTAATTTTAAATTTTTCAACTTCATTACCATTTAATACAGTAAGAATATCTGCATCTCCTATTTTTATATCATCTATGCTTGCTACAGTATAAAGTTTTGTATCATCAAATGAACTTGTGTATTTACCAAATATTCCTTTTTTTGTATTTTCAGAAATTGTACCATTTACTTTATCATTGTAAAGTATTGCATTTTTTTCACCAGGATTACCTTTACTACTACGTGTTATACCTATTATTGATGAATTAAAAATAGTACCATCACGAATATCTACAATATTTCCAGTTGTTGAATCAGCTATTTCATGACCTAATACACCAAATAATTTTGTATTAGGATCTATAAAAGTTAGTGTTCCAACACCTGATATTGAATCTTTTACATATAAACCAGTTTTTAAGGTACCGTTTTCTTCATAAAGTTCTAAATTAGTACTTACAGTATTTTTATCTCTTATATAAGAAATTTTTATATTTTTACAATTACAAGTATTAATTATTTCTACTAGGTCTTCCACCTTACTTACTTTTTTATTATTAATTTGGTCTATTATATCACCAGATTTTAACCCTGCATCAAGTAGTGGATTATGGCCATTTATTTCATACGATCCAACGATAAGTATTCCATCAGTATTTAGTTTAATTCCAACAGTTTCACCACTTGCAATTATTTTATCAGAATAAGCTAAAATAGTTTGAGGAATAATATAGATAGTTAGAAGAATAAGAAGAGCTTGTTTTTTTAAAAATTTAAAAAACATAAAAACAACTCCTTTATAAGACTACCATTAATATTATGAAGAAAATAATTTAAAATATATAAAGAAAAAAATACCAAAAAGTATTTTTACTTTATTTAAATAATTTGAGTTTTTCTCATCTAGCTATTGCATCAAAACTGTCTACATCAATTTCATAACATACATCTGCATAAAACCATTCATAATTTTCCCCAAACCTTATTAGAATATTATTGTTCTACTTCAAAATCCTCTAAACTACCTGATTCTGTAACAATCTTAGTTACTTGTTCTTCTACACTTTTTAATTTATCATCACATTCTTTTACGAGTTTCATCGCACTCGTATATTTTTCTATTGAAGAATCTAAATCTATCTCTCCTGATTCAAGTTCATTCACGATTTTCTCTAATTCTTTTAATTTATCTTCAAACTTTGATTCTTTTGCCATTATTATCTTCCTCCTCATTGTATAAAAACATTAAAGTTTTATTGTCTATATTATATATATCTTTAAATTGTTGTTGTCTAATAAACAATTTACTATAGTTATTTGAATCAATTTTTATTCCTTTATCTTTATAGAAAGAATATCTTGCTTTACCTAATTCTAAACTTTGAATTAATAACATAGGATATTTCACAAAATCAATTTTTATTTTTAAGTCATTATAAAAATCCATTTTTTGTTTTATGTTATAAATATCAAGACCATATATTGAAGGTAATTTCTTTGTCATAATTAAAATATCTTCCCTACTGTATCCTAGTTCAATTAGGTCCGTAAATTTTTTTGAAATTTTCTCTTGACTATAACTAAAAAGTGCTGGAAATATAGTAGTTGTTTTTATAACATCTTCCTTACTATAACCAAGATTATTTAAAAATAATACTTTATTTGTTATATTATTAGTACTATAGGCTAAAATTGCAGGAGAAGCTGATGTAAGTTTAATGATTTGGTTATTATTATAACCTAATCTTTGAAATGTTTTTATAATTTCTTCTATTTTTTCTGTTTTAAATCCAAAAATATTTGGACAAATTTTAACTATTTTAAGAATTTCATTATATTCATAACCTAATTTTATTAAAAATTTAATTCTTTTATTCATGCTTCTTATATTATATGCAAATATAGCTGGAAATCGTTTAATTATTAAATTAATATCATTATCTGAAAGACCTATAGTTTTTAAGTATTTAATTTTATTTCTTATATTGTTTAAACCAAGACCTAATATTTGAGGAAATGATCTAACAATTTTAATAATAGATGATTTATTATATCCCATAATATCTAATAACTCTATTACTTGTTTTGAATGATTTATCAAAGTATCCTCAAAAAATGTATCAAAAGAATAGGTATTTATTATTTTATCAGCATCTGTATTATTAAAACCATATTGAATTAAAAACTTCTTAAAATTATTCATAAACTTCACCTTTTATTTTTTTCAATAACTTTACAATCAATAGTTCCATTTTCCATTCTTACACTTATCATGTCATTTATTTTAACTTTGTTAATATCTTTAATAACTTTATTATTAAAATAAGTAAGTGAATATCCTCTTTTTAATACTCCTAATGGATTTACTAATTCTAATTTTTCTATTAATGAATTTAATTTAATTACTCTATCCTTTAATAATAATTCAGGATTATTTAAAATATAGTTGCTTTTAAGTATTTCTAATCTATGTTTTGCGCTATCATATTTTTTAATTAAAACTTTATTTAAATTATCAATTAATATATCTAATTTTTGTTTTTTATTCTCATACATAATCATTGGATTTTTTAGAGCATAAGAATTTTTTATTGAATCTAAATATAGTTTTTGATAATTTATTTTTTTATTCATCGCTTCATTTAATCTAATTTTTAAATTATTTACTAAGTTAATTAAATCACTTACATTAGGAACTGCCATCTCAGCTGCTCCTGTTGGTGTTGGAGCACGCATATCAGCAACATAATCTGCTATAGTAAAGTCTATTTCATGCCCTACAGCGCTTATAACAGGTATAGTACAGTCAAATATAGCTCTGGCAACTATTTCTTCGTTAAAAGGCCATAAATCTTCAATAGAACCTCCACCTCTACCAACAATTAATACATCTAAATTATAATTTTCTGCAAGTTTAATATTTTTTGCTATATCATCTTTTGCCATATCACCCTGTACAAGAGATGGAAATAATATTACTTCACAAGCTTTATATCTTCTTTTAATAGTAGATAATATATCTTTTATAGCAGCACCTGTAGGTGCAGTTACAACACCTATCCTATTTGGTATTTTTGGTATTGGTTTTTTATATTTTTGATCAAATAATCCTTCACGAGCTAAATCTTTTTTTAATTTCTCAAAAGCAATATAAAGATTTCCAACACCATCCTCTTGCATTTCATCTACATATATTTGATATCCACCTGTTGATTCATATACACTAATTCTACCTGTAACTAATACTTTAGAACCGTCTACCGGTTTAAATAAAAGCTTTTTTGCACTACTAGAAAACATAATTGCATTTATTTTACTTGTTTCATCTTTTATAGAAAAATAAAGATGACCAGTAGTATGATATTTTATATTAGATATTTCACCTTTCAAAAATACCACTCTCAAGTTGTCATCACTATCAAATTTAGCTTTTAAATACCTAGTAATCGCACTTACACTTAGATATTTGTTATTCATGATGGTCTACCTTATTATGATATACTTTATCAAGTACACCATTAATCATATTTTTAACATCATCATCACTATATAGTTTAGCAAGTTCAACAGCTTCATTTATTACAACTATATCCGGAGTATTAGTGTATAATAATTCATAAATACCCATTCTAAGAATTGATTGATCAGTATTGCCTAATCTATTTATAGTCCATTTATTTAAATAACTATTAGCTATACTATCTAATTCATCTATATGAGTTATAACTCCATACACTATATCTTTAACAAATTCATTATCTATAGGATTAACTTCTTTAATAATATCCTCTACATTATATTCCACTTTATTTGAGTCATAAACATTTATTTGATACAAAATAGTCATAATATTTTTTCTAAGTTCACTACGTGTTAATTGTTCCATAATCTCACCCATAAACATTATACAATAAAATACAAAAAAAATATATAAATTACTTATATATTTTTTAGTTTTCATCAAATACATCAAAGTATTCTCCACTATCTAAATATAAGATTCCCTTTTTGTTTTCAAAGGTCTTAATTATATTCAAATACTTATTCATACTATTAAATTTATATAATGTCAAATATACATAATTACCATCATTCATAATAAGAAAAAATCGCTCTTGATCTACATCATTTGGTTTATATTCTATTTCAGATATTCTAGTCAATATATCTAAATTTAATTCTTCCATACTTTTTAAAAACTTATCATATATAGTATTTGGTATACTATTAATTACAACTGTACTTATAAATTTATCATCAACTTTATCCCCATTATATAAAACAGTTTTATCTTCTATTTTATAATAAAATAATGGATAATTTTCTTTTATAGATATATATACTTTATTAAGAAAAATATTTTTATTAACCTTACTTGATAAAATATATTTATTTTTTTCTAATTTATTCTCTATTAGATAAGATAAATTTTCTAATGAATTTGGATAGTTGTTTAAACCAGCAATATCTATTATTTTTTGATCACTAAAGTATTTATTACCTTCTATATAAATATTGCTAATATTTACAGTAAATAATTTATAAAAGAAGAATACTATAAATAATACTATGGCTAAAAATATTAAGATTCGTCTTTTATTTATCTTTTTTTTATGTTTTTTACATCTTTTTTTAGCCATCAAATCACCTTATTCTACAAATTCTTGTTCTACTTTTAATTCTATATTATATTTTTTCTTTACATCATTTCTTATTTCAGTTATTAATTCTTTTATATCTTCTCCTGTAGCATTTCCATTATTAATTATAAAGTTAGCATGCTTTTCACTTACTTTAGCTCCACCAAGACATTTTCCTTTATAGCCTAATTCTTCTATTAACCTTCCTGCAAAATCACCATCTGGATTTCTAAATACTGAACCAGCACTTGGATATTCTAATGGTTGAGATTCCATTCTTCTTCTTTTTCTCTCATTTATTATTTCCATCATATCATCAGTATTACCTTTAATAAGTGTAATTGTTGCTTCTAAACATATATATAAAGGATTCTTTTGTAAGAAAGATGTTCTATAATGAAAATCTAAATCCTTATTATATAAAGTCTTTATAGTATATTCAGGAGTTAAAACTTTAACACTTGTAACTATATATCCCATATCACTTTTGTAAGCACCTGCATTCATAAAAACAGCTCCACCTACAGTACCAGGAATACCAGCAGCAAACTCCATACCAGTAAGTCCTAATCTAGATACACGAAGAGCTAATTTATTTAACATGCATCCAGCACCTACAATAACTTTGTTATTTATTATATTAATATTATTAAAATTATCTAATTTAATAATAACACCATCATACCCAGAATTATTAAAAATGACATTAGAACCATTACCTAATACTTTATTCTTTATATTGTTTTCTCTTAAATATTTTAACAATCTAATTAACGAATCTTCATCTTCAGGTATTACTACACAAATTACTTTACCACCAACTTTATAAGTTGTGTAATCACTCATTAAAGCATTATCAATAACTTTTCCAACATGAAGATTTTTAATGTTTTTTATTATATTCATAAACTCTTCCCATCTATCAATTTTTTAATATTATCATAAATAATAGAGGCACTCTTATCAACACCTAAACCACTTAAATTATTTTTCATTTCATAAAGTTTAATAGAAGAAGATATAATATTGTCTATTTTATTAATTAGAATATCATTTCTTAAATCTTTTTCTTCTATTATATCAGCAGCTTTTGCATTTACTAAGTCCATAGCATTCTTATATTGATGATTATTAGGAACATATGGACTAGGTATTAAAATAGAAGGTACACCAAGTGCGATTACTTCACTTAAAGTGCTTGCTCCAGCACGTGTAACCATTAAATCCGTATTTTTCATAATACCAGTTAAATTATCAATATAAGGAACTATTTTTACATTACTAGGTAAATTTAAATCTTTAACACTATCATAACTTGATTTACCTGATACATATAATACTTGGTAATCTTTACCTTTAAACTTACTTAAATTTTCTTTTAAATAAGAATTTACTTCTGCTGCTCCTAAAGATCCCATTACTATCAAAACTAATTTTTTATTGTTATCAAATCCAAAAAACTCTTTTTTTATTTCTTTTTTATTTATAGCTTCCTCACTACAAGGATTACCAGTAAATATAACTTTTTTAGAATCAAAATCATTTAAACTACTTTTAAATGATACACCAATTAAATCAGCATACCTAGCTAAAGCTTTATTGGCTTTTCCAGCTATACTATTTTGTTCATGTATAAATGTTTTAATGCCTAAGCTATGTGCGGCTGAAATAACCGGAACTGTTACATAACCACCAACACCGATTGCTATATCTGGTTTAAATTCTTTAATTATTTTAGTTACTTCCCTTTTTGATTTAATCATGCATTTAATAGTTTTAAAATTTTTTAATATATGTTTTCTATTAAAGCCATATATTTCTATAGATTTAAAAGGAATATTATATTTTGGCACTATATCTTTTTCCATTCTATTATGAGTACCAATATATAAAAATTCACTATTAGGTTCTTTTTCTTTTATTTTATTTATTATAGCAAGAGCAGGATATATATGTCCTCCTGTTCCTCCAGCACTTATAACAACTCTCATGTTATCACCTACTTTATTATACCATAATTATATTCAATTATAAATATTATTAGAAATTAAAACTGTTAAAAGTGTAAATGAGAAGGTAATTTTTTACTATACACTTTATTTTGTTTTGATGCTTGCATTAAAAAATTTTGCTTATCAATTTCTTCTTCAAAAACATAATCACATAAAGAATTATCACGTATATTATTTTTAATATTATATAAAATTTTATCTATATCAAGTTCTTTTTTACTGGCTATTAGAAATTTTGCAAAAAAATTAATATAATTTTGTATTATTTCTTCTTTTATTGTTCCATTTGGTAATCTAAATTCTATGACATTGTCCTTGTTAAAACAATAACTATATACATTTTTTAAAGATATATCATGTGTTTTATCTAATAATGCATCTGTAATATAATAAATGTAATTAGCAGAAGGTTCTTTTACATCTAAAATTTTACTAATATCTAATGAACTTGATATGGGATCTATTGTCTTTTTTCTTTTTCTAACCATAGAAAACTCTCCACTACAAAACTTATATATTTCATCCTCATATAAAATCCATAACAATAAAAAGTTTCTCCAATAAATAGAATTACCACCCATAATCTGAGCTCCTATATTTATATGGGTACCACACCTATCAGTTATAATACCATTATTTTTATCAATGACTTCTACTACTTTTTTTAATTCTTTCCAAGAATTAATATTATCAGTAAGTATTGGAGATGTAACCTCACCATTTATAAGATTACCTTTACTATCATACTCTGATATATCAATTTCTTCTTTATTTTTCCAATCACCAATAATTTTATTTTGTTTTAAATCATAAATATAATAATCCATATAATCTTTTTTAATATTTTCATATTCAATTTCTATACCAAATGTAATATCACCTGGTAAATCTAAAGTATTTCTATATTCAATAAATTCATCTTTTAAATTCATAACTACCTCTGGTCAAAAAAAGACTAAAACCAAGTCCTTATTTAATATGTTTTTCTCCATATCCTTTGTATAAATTTAATAGTATTGCAATGTTTAAATATAAAAAGAATACTATAAACCCTAACCATCCTATAAAAGGTATTATTATAAGTATTAACCAAATATAAGGAGATAAATAATATTCACTACCTTTTACATTTAATTTATAAGCTACTTTGCAAGTCATTTCTATATAAAATACAGATATCATAATAAAAAATGGAAAAACAAATAATAATAGTCCTATTACCCAATAATACCATTTAGCATACCAGGCATCTTTATCAAATAAAATAAGCAGTGCGGAAAGTGCGATAATACTGCTACCACTTGAAAATAATAGTAATAATAGCCATATCCACCAATTTTCTCTTTTTAATAATTCCATATTATCACCAATTTAATTATAACACTCATCCCTTTATTCATCAACTATTTTAGATAAAAATTTAAAAGTATTCTCTACTCCTTTTTTTACCGCATTACTTATTCCATCTGATAATTTACTAGTCATTTTAGATAAATTATTATAATATGATTTATCATTGGTTGCTAAATAATCATTTAAATCTACTTCAACTCCATTTTTTACATCTTCTTCAAACTTTCTAATTTGTTCTTCAGTAAGTTCTTTTTTTTGATAATTTTTATACTCATAATATCCAGCCATTTCTGATAAATATATTACTAAAAAACTCATAATTAATACCATAAATATAAATTTAAATATCTTGTTACTTTTCTTATTTTTCATTTATATACTCTCCTATAACATGCGCTACTAAATCTAATGTATTATTTACCTCTTCAATATTATTTTCATTACCACCTATTTCAATTAAAATAACATTTTCCTTTAAATCTTGATTATATACTCCATTTACACCATAACCTTCTTTTTTCATGATACCTCGTGTAAGCGATGGATATTTTTCTAGAATTATATTATTAATCTTTGTTACTATTTCCAAATTATTTTGATAGGTATCATATTCTAATCCTATTACAAATAAAATTTTAGCACATTCTTTACCATCAATATTTACTGTAGTGGCATTGTGTGGTGCGGCATCTCTATGTAAATCTATAAATAATCTTACTGATGGGTATTTATTTATAGCACTTTCTAAAAACACTCGACTCGCAATATAACTTCCAGCATGATTTAAATTATTATTTTTCATATATTCTAATATATTAGCTTCTTCAATTACTGTTTTTATCCCAATACTCTCAAGTTTATCTTTTAACATAGAATCTGCAATAAGTACATTAGGTACTATATTGTAATCTTCTAAATATTTATAAGAATATTCTTCGCCTTGATGAGAATTATAAATATAAATAAGTGGCAATTCATTATTTTGATACATTAAATTAACTTGTTCTTTTTGTTCTTTTTTCTTTTCTAATTTTAATTGCAAATTTAGTAATTCTACAGGATTATTAAATAAATTATTTTTAACATATAGTGATATTTTACCTGCATAATTCTCTTTATTATAATTATTTGAATTATTTAGAATAGTATTTAATAGATTGTTATCAAGTTGCTTAATACTTATTTTACTTATAAGTGATTTAATTACCAAAAAAATTATTATTAATATTACTAAAAATATAACTTTATTTAAGTTTATACTTCTTTTTCTCTTAAATCGTTTACTCATACTAATCACCTATTATAATATACATTAATAAATATATATTTATTGTCAAAAAAAGGAAATGATAAACAAAATTGTTAAACACTATCATTTCCTAATTAATTATATTGATAACAAAAGAAAATATGTTGACTTTTTAGTTAAATATGTTAAAATAAATGAACAAGGTGGGGTTTTATGGATAAACAAGCAATAAAAAACTTTAAGATTGAAGGAAAAGCTTATTTAAAAAAATTTAAACAAGGTACTAGAAAAATGTTTAAAAACTTAAAATCTAAAGATTCTAGAAAAAAAGAATTAGCTAATTCACTAACGTTTGCTAGATTATTAACTCCTTTTATAGCAATTATATTATCTACCATAGCAGTACTTACTAATGTGTTGCCTTTATTTACTGCAGCTGGCATTATTACTATACTTGGAGGTTCTACTGATTTTTTTGATGGCATCGTAGCAAGAAAAACAAATAGTACTAGTGAATATGGTAAACAGCTAGATCAAGTAACTGATAAAGTGTTTGCTATAATGTTAGGCATTGATCTTACTATAATTAATCCTTTATTTATAATACCTATATTAGGAGAAGGCCTTATAGCTTTAATAAATTTAAAATATAAATTAAATTATAGTAATTTAACTCATAAAAGTACATTTATAGGTAAGGCTAAAGAATTCCCTTTATTTTTATCTTTAGGACTTGGATATTTTTGTCCAGTAAATTCTATATGTCTTAATATAGTAAAAGTACTATTACCTTTAATACTCGTTTTTCAAAGTGGTGCTGCTATTTCATATGTTATTGAAAATGAAAAAGAAATACAAAAGTTAAAAAGAAATAATGAATTAAAAGAAATAGAAAAAGAAGACATTGAAAATTCAAATAAAGTAAATGAATATGAAAAAGAAAAAGCAGAAACAAAATCGAAAACAAGTGAAAGATTAGAACAATATAGAGATTTAAAAAAATTACTTCTAGATGTCAAACATGATGAAAAAAGTATAAATAAAACTTATCAAAAAAGAAAATAGACGAAGAACTGTTTTGAAGAAAATCTGCACGAAATAAAAAACGTGTAGATTTTTATATGGCAAAATTTTTATAAGGGAGGATAAACTTACTAGAGAATAAAACTTAAAGTAGTTAACATGATTTTAGTCAAAAGAAATCTCAAATCAGTAAATTTTCTAATTCAAAAATATTATGATATATCAGATAATACTGCATGTTATAGGCAAATATACTATTACAACAACTGATTTTAAAATATCTTTATAAAAGTAAAAGAATAAATAGTTTATTTACAAGGTTAAATGAAAACCATTACGAATTTAGTGCATTTTTACACCAAATTTGTATAATGATATCACAACTAACTTTAATAATTGTTCATTTTTCGTATCGTTAGTTTTCTTTATAATAATTGTAAAAAGAAGCAAATTTTATAAAATTTGCTTCCTTATTAATTATTTTCAAGTATTATTTGACCATCTATAACTGGTATATTAGGGAAACTTGCATCCATTAATGTGAAGTTTCTAACTGGTGCTGCTGGATTTGTTATTTGCACTGTTTCAGATGATTCAGTCATAACAATTGATTTAACAGAATCGTCAAAAGTGTGACCTCCATCACTTGATATCTGTTTATAATATATTGCTGTACTTCCTAATTCAGCAAAAGCAACATTATTAAATACTGCATCTCCATCTTCATTAGTTGTTATTTCCTTTCCAACTATCGTTCCTGTACTATCGGTTCTTATAAATTTAGCTCCAACAATTTGTACCCCAGTATTAGGATCCCCTGTATCTGTAACATGAAGAGTTAAAGTTCCTTTTGCACTTATAGTGAAAGCATATGTAGCAATTCCATCTATAATTGTTACACTTTTTGGATTTAATGTTGATGCATCATATCCACCAACAACAGCTTGAGCATTGTATGTTCCTGTAACAAGTTCAATACTTCCTTTACCATTTGTTATTGGAATTGTATGTCTTGCCATAATATCATCTGACCTCCTTCTATTTTTATATTTGGATAATATTTATCCTTTAGTAAAACTGTAACAAGATGTTCTTTTCTTTTATTATTACTAATATTTATACAATAAATCTTATTTTTTCTTGCAATTAAAGGTATATTTACAATCGATAAAGTAGAATATATGACTAATTTATATACCTCATTACTACATACTGGTATTGGTATTTTCACTTTTCCAAAATTATCTGTTATTCCATCAAAAACAATCTCATTACATTTATCTTTTAATTTTATTTTTATATTACTTAGACACATGCTGTCATTACTACAAAGCTTAATATAAATATAATCACTTGTCATAATTCACCTCATTACAATATATTTTATGAATCAACCCTTTTTTTGTAAAGGCATTATGCCTCAACACTCCAAACTATTAGTGTAGAATAATCTTCATTTTCAAGCAAATTTTTACTAGGTTTTAGCAATAATCCTTTATCGACCGAAAATGTAATATTACTAACAGTCACATTTCCACCATTATCATTTGATTCATATATTAATTTTTTATTTGTTTTTAAAAGAATTTCTTCATTATTGAATTTTTTGAAAAATAGTGAATCTATTAATACTTTGCCAGAATTTTCTATCATGGGATTTGTATAAGTTAAATATAGTTTCCAATTAGTACTATTTACCCTACTATCAACTACCGTTACTACTGTTTCATTTTTTTTAGGCAATACAATTGGATTCGTTGAAGTTGGTATCATACTAAAGAGAATGTTTTCTGTTGCTTTTAAAAGAGTTAACTCACCCATAAAAGGCGTTGTTACCTTTCTTTCACTAAAACAACTATTTAAACAAGATGTTATTTTAACTATTGTATTATCTGAAATAATGGAATCTATACTAGCTTCAAATAAACCATTTTCATCTGAAACTGTTGTTAAGCTTTTATTATCATATTCTATTTTAATATTTGCATATGGTATAGAGTGACCTGAAATTGCAGATGTAGAATTTATAATCGGATGGATATTTATCTTGGGCATTCCAATAGTCAATATTTTTTTATCTTGAAATGAAAAACTATTTATATCTGATATTAAACTTAACTCAGCATCTGTAAAATTGTGTGATACTACTTTAGTACTGTCTATATTAAATACACCCGTTATTTTAGCTGTTGTATTTTTTTTATGCCAATAGAATGCTGGTGGATCATCAATAGTGCAAGCAGAAGCATAATCAAGAGCATATACCCACATATTAATCCTACTAAAGCTAAATACAAAATCAACAGGATTGATTGTATAAACTACATTTGCATTTTTTGTATAAATATTTACATATTTTGGATTATCTAGTATAAACTTTTGATTAGTTCCTTTAAAATATATATTATAATTATCAGATGGTGTTGTCATATAAGTATTTATTACTGATAAACATGCACCTTCTAAAACTTTAAAATCTCCAAATACATTCCACATAGGAACTCTTTGATGGTTTTTCTCTATAAATGTAAAATTGGCCATTTCTTCTATTAAAACATTTCTAGCACCATGAGTTGTTGTTATTGCAAAACCATTTCCTGTTGTTAAAAGAAATTCTGCTCCATGCCCTACTATCAAATCTAATCTATTAGTTCCATTCATAAATTCTCTGTTTGTCGTAATATTTACTCTGCTATTTGGCATAATTTTAACTAAAGATGGTATAACATCATTAAAAAAGAAAATTGTATTTGTATTTGATTTACTTGTAATTTCTGTATTTCCACCAATTATGATTTTATTGGAATTACAGGCTCTTTGTGCAGAAACATTATTAGTATCTTTCACTTCTAAAACAGAATCTATAATTTTAGTAGTTCCATAATAATTTTGTGAAAGTTCGATTCCACTAAAATTTATATTATTATATTCTACTACTACATTAGAATAGTTTGGATGAGACGGAACATAAATAACTCCATAACCATGTGAAGACACTATATTCATATTTTTTAATATGATTCTCTTATTAGTTGTACTTACCTTTATAACAGTTTCTTCTGAACCTAAATTATTTGTGTAAGTATATTTTGTATTATTATATGTTCCATCAATAATAATTTTACCTTTATTACTATTTATAACAAAACCACTTGTTGCAGTAATATCGTTTCCTAAATAAACATATTCATAACCGTTATCTTCGCTCAACACTTGTTTTAATTCATCACCAGTTGTAACAACAACAGTACTATTATCTATTATTTGAATAATTATCACCTTCCTTTACAATAATTTATTTAAAATTTAAAAGCTAATTCATTAAAAAAATATGATTTTCTTAATGAATTTTAGTAACACTTAACATTGCATTAGTACTTCCATTAAACTTCATATTAACAGCTTTAGATGATTTAACATTTAATGTTAAAAGGTCATTTGTTTGTAATGATACAATAGTTGTTCCACTTATACTATTAATCATTTGAGCAATAAATTCACTTGTTGCACTTGTAGCCGGTTGTAATATACCATTTGCTCTAACTGACATTGTTATAGAACATTCTTCGTTTGTTGCCCCACATAGTAAATATGATATAAGATATACCCCACTTTCTTTTATTTTAATAGAATTACCATCTGGATATTCTGTTAAAAATGCTGTTCCTTTTTCAGGTAGTGGAATTATAGTATCAGTTCCTTGTGGTAAATTAATTTGCGTATCGGTCATTGAGTATCTAATTCCATATGAGGATACAAATTCTGTTCCTGGAGGACCTGCTGGACCTTGAGGACCTCTTGGTCCAATATCTCCTTTATCTCCTTTTGGAATTAAAAATGCTAAATGATGTACCCAATTTTCAAAGGTATCCATAACAGCTGCTGGTTCTCCAGGTTCTAAAGTCTCAGTTTCATCTATAGCAATATGTTCTGTTCTTCCTATTTCACCTGGCAATCCTCTTTCTCCAATATCTCCTTTATCTCCTTTTTCTCCCTTTGGTATTTTAAAATCTAAAACTACATCCACTGGTGTTCCAACATTTATAACTTTAGCTTTTTCAGTAGATTCTATCGTTTCTATATTTCCAATTTGAATAGTAGATGGACCTTGATCGCCTCTTTCACCTTTTATTCCTTGTGGCCCAACATCTCCTTTTTCTCCCTTTGGTCCTGGAATTCCTTGTGGACCAATTTTTCCATCTATTCCTTGCTTACCTCTTGGTATTTTAAAATTTAAAATAACATCTTCATTGGTTCCAACATTTTCTACTTTAGCTTTTTCAAAATATTCCACCATTTCTGTAACTCCAACGTCGATACTAGCTGGTCCTGGAATTCCTCTTTCTCCTTTTTCACCTTTCGGCCCAGTTGGACCTTGCACATAACAATATTGATATTTTTTACTTTCTTCTTCAATTCTTTTTTTTATTCGTTCATAATTATTGCAATTATTCATTATACACTCTCCTTTAATTTTTTTAGAATTAATTCTTATGCTTAAATTCTTCTATTTTAATTTATGAAAATATTTTTAAAATGTATAATGAATATACAACAAAATACCGGATGCAAAAAATTCTATAAAGAATTTTTAAAATATACTGGATTTACGCCAAAGAAACAATATACAAAAGGAAAAAATAAATTCAAAAGTAAATAAGCAAACAAATGAAACTATAAATGCTACATCAATAATGTTATTTCAAAAAGAAAAAAATATTTAAAATCAATTCAAAGTAATAAAATATTAAATCCAAATTTATGACACTGTTTCTACTTTAATTACAAAAAAACTACAACAATCAATTATCGCTGTAGTCATACTTAAAAACTTTTTATTTCGTATATAAATTTATCAAAACAGTTCTGAAATTATTTTTTTATTATTTCTTTTAATTCAGTAAATTTATTTATACAATTAAAATTGTTTTTTTTATCTTTAGTAACTAAATATCCATTATATTTATTAATCATATTATAATCATTTATTTCATTCCCTACTACATAAACCTTTTCATAATTTTCTTTCTTTACTAAATAATCTATAGCAGTTTCCTTAGTAGAGTTAAAATTTAAAATATTTATATAATTTTCACTTAAATAGCCATAAACATTATCTAAATTAGATATTAATTTTGATAATGTATCCATAGCAGTTTCTCTATTTATTATTTTAACAGAAAATTTATTTACAGGATAAGTCAAATCTTTAGTAAGTTTATCATAAGAGTCCAGAAAAAAATCCTCTATACTAAGTTTTTTAATTCTTTTATATATTGTTTCTACATCACTATTGTTTATAGAATTTTTATAAATACAATTCTTATTAGAGTCTAGAATGTATGCTCCATCATTACAAATATAATACTTACAATCAATCTTTAAATCATTTTTTAATGAAAAATAATGTCTACCAGTTGCAATAATAAAATCAATTCCTAAATTTTCAATAAATTTTATATTTTCTAAATAATTATCATCATAAAAAGTTCCATCAAAATCACTAAATAAAGCCTTCATACATCACCTAACTTACTAAAATATTTCCAATAGTTTCACCTAAATTATAAAATGTGTCACCAATAAAATATAAAAAATCTTTTAATTTATTATTTTTAGCATTACTTGTATCTATTTTAATTATATATCCACTTTTATAATTCATTACATCTAAATTAACATTATACCTTTTATACTTATTTAATATAAATTCCTTATCGATGTCATTATTTGCATATACATATATTAAATTACAAGTTAAATAAACACTATCCTTTACAATATACTTATAATATTTCATCATCTCATTAAAATTACAAAATAGATAATCAACTGATTTTTTATTTATATATCTTCTAAGTCTTTTAATATTAATGCTTTTACCCTTATTAGTTTGCCTCTTTTTACTATTCTTACCAAACCCTTTTCCTTTGTTAGAATTAGAGTATATGGAATACAAATTAATTTTGTTATTAGAATCAAAATACTCTAACAATTTGTTGTCGAGTTCAATAGCAAGTACATTGCCTTTTATTTTTTTTATTATATCTTCTAAAGCATTAAACATGTTATTCACCTACAATATCATTAATTATATAACTTGCACATAGCAACCCAGATGTAGCAGGTACAAAAGAGTTAGATGGAATTATTTTATTTATTTTAACATTAGGTTGCTCATCACTACATACTACCATTACTTTGCCATTAATTTTTTCATCACGAATCATTTTACGTATTTTTTTAGCAAGTGGATCATAATTTGTTTTTTTTATATCCATAATTTTTAATCTAGATGGATCCATTTTATTTCCTGTACCCATACTAGAAATAAGTTTGATATCTTTTCTTTTACAAATCCTAATTAATTCCATTTTGACACTCAATGTATCACAAGCATCAACCACATAATCTATATTATCTATAAAAAGCTCATCTATATTATTTAAATCTATATTTTTAGTTATTTTCTTAACCTTACAATTTGGATTAATACTAATTATTCTTTTTTCTATTTCATCAGTCTTATATTTTCCTATATTATCAAAAGTTGTCATAAGTTGTCTATTTAAATTGGTTATATCTATAACATCTTTATCCACTATTGTAATATTTTCTATTCCACTTCGAATTAAAGCTTCAACTGCATAACTTCCAACTCCACCAAGACCAATTACTAGGACATGCTTACTATGAATTTTATTTATTTTATCACCTATTAATAATTCTAATCTTTCAAATTGATTCATACAATCACCTTTTATTTTCTCTTTCTTGTTTTGAATAAACACATCCACAATAATCTTGTCTATACAAATTGTATTCTCTAGATAACTCAAGAGATCTTTTATAACCATTTCTCTTTTTAAAATCAGCATATAAATATTTAATATTATATTTATCTTCTAAATATTTTCCAATCTCATTTATCCAATTAGCATCTTTATAAGGACTTATTGATAATGTAGTTGTAAAATAGTCAAAATTATTAATAGAAGCATATTTACAAGATTCTTCCATTCTAAACTTATAACAATTGTAGCACCTCATACTTCTTTCTCCCAATTTTTCTAAGCCTTTTATATTTTGATAGAATTCATTAGAATTATAATCTAATTCTATAAATGTTACTTTATTTTTTGTAGGAAATTCTGTTATAAATTTTTTAAGTTCTTCCATTCTCCTTATAAATTCGTTTTCAGGATATATATTTGGATTATAATAATATATAGTTATTTCAAAATAATTACTCAAAACTTCAAGTACATAAGAGCTACATGGTGCACAACAAGCATGTAATAATAGTTTTGGAGTATAATCTCTTTGTTTTATTTGTTCTAAAATTTCATCTAATTTAATTTGATAATTCATATTAACAAGCAGAATCTATTGGACAAGAACTACTAAGCATACTTGAAATATAATCTGAGTATTCATCGTATAGCTCTTTATATTGCTTATCAGTTAAATCTTTATATGGGTCAGTTTGAGTACTAACAGTTGATATATGAAGTCCTATAACCTTACCATCACGAACAAATATAACAGTTGGCGCATATATTCTTTTAACATTAGTATTGTATTCCTTACCCTCAAATTCAATTATATAGTCTTCAAGTTCATTATCAAGAACTTTTAATAATTTTGAATAACCAGGTGTACCTTTTATATCATTTCCATCTTGGTCTTTAGCATACTCTACTTTGCCATCGTTAACTATATAAGAATCCCTTTCATTTAATATATTTAAGTAATAAATTGTATCTATATTATTATCACGAGCAGCTTCTAATAATACAGGAACTGCATTTCTACACCAAGGACATTCTGGAAATCCTAAATAAATTATTCCTGTTTTATTTTTTATTACATCAATTATTTCATCATAATTTGAATATTTTATAGGATTATTTTTACTAATTTCAACTTTTTTATATTCCTTATTATTGGATTTTGTACCATTTAAACTTTCATATTCTTTTTTAAATTTAATCGCATCACCATTTATATTTACAACACCAATATAAGAAATAATAGCCATGCATAAGCATATTATAGGCAATAAAATCATTATTATTTTTTCTTTTTTCATAAAATCACTTCCCACCTTATTATATCATAAATTCATACTTTTTAACTTATATTGTTCTAATATATCAGATAAATCTATATTTATTCCAAGTATATTATTCATTGTTTTATAAATCTCGCTCTCAGTATTTTCATCCAACATAAAATTCCATCCAATACCATACAATAAATCACTAAAATGCTCTTTAATAGATGCTTCATCTATATTATTTGATTCCTTTAATTTAGTACAATAAATTTCTAATAAAAAGATAAGCATTTCTTCATATTGAGAATATAATATCTCTTCCTCTTCGCTTGTTAAGTAATACTTATTACGATAATTAAAAACAAAATCTGTACTTGTAATAAATCTTTCTATTTTACTTAAATCAAAATAATTACTTAAGATTTTAATAAGTCCAAAAAAATTTCCCTTTAAATAAAGTTCTTCCATTTTATCCTTACCAATAAAGTCTTCTATTTCTTTTACTATTGATATTTCAATTTCATAAGGAGAATCTTTATCTTCATCAAAGTATTTCTTTAACATATATTCTGTATATCCTTCATCGATAGCTGTACCAATATTCTTGCCATCTTCAAATTCATAATAAAATCCTCCACTATTTGGATTTAACTCATCCATAGGAGCAGATGATAAATGCATCAACTCATGGTTAAAGGAGTTTATATCTTGTCTATTTCCCAATGTTATAGTATTATCAATAGCTTTAAATCTGCCTTTATCTCCTAAAATTTTTATAAATTTATTATTATTAACCTTAACCCATATAATATTATTATATAAGTTACTTAGTTTTTCTTCACTAAAATTACTATTCATAACTTCTACAAAATTACGTAAGTTTTTTTCTATTTCTGAATCCTCTTGCATAACAAATACTTTTTGTTGCGTTACATCCATAAATCTATCTGCATTTAATTTTTTTATATCATTAAGATCAACAATACTTAAATATTCATTTGCTTTATTTAATCTAAATTTTCTAGATATTTTATTATTAAAAACTAATTCGAGTGTTACCAAAGTAATTTTTTCACCAATATTTTTAACTAAATTCATATCATCACCTATAAAAGTATAGCATAATATTAAAGTTTATTCAATTTTAATTTGCATTTTTATAAAAATAGTAGTATAATGGTGAATTGTTGTGTCAAAAAGGAGGTTTTATAAATGAATAAAAACATTCAAAGAGAAGCTACTATATGTAAATTTGAATTAATAAGTTTAGCTTTAAAAAATAAATTTGAGGATGATGCTAGTAAAATTGAATTTAAGGAAAAATTTACTCTATCAAATAGATTAATAAAAAAACAAAATCAAATGTATAATCAAAATGATATAGAAGACTTAAATGAAATTCAACAATTTATAGATAGAATAAATAGTCCTAAAAAAACAAGATAATCTTGTTTTTTTTATTTTATAATTGCTTTAATTCTTCTAACACCTGCACTAGATGCTTCTTCTTTTACAATTTTAAATGTACCTATTTCACTTGTATTTTTTACATGAGGACCACCACATAGTTCTCTTGATACATCACCTATAGAATAAACAGTTACTATATCTGGATACTTTTCAATAAACATACATTCAGCTCCACTTTTAATAGCTTCTTCTTTGCTCATTTCTTCTACTTTAACATCCAATCCTTCAGAAATCCATTTATTTACTAAAGCTTCCGCTTCACTCTTTTCTTCATCAGTTAATTTGTGATCACAAGAAAAGTCAAAACGCATTCTTTCATCAGTAATATTACTTCCCTTTTGATGTACATCAGGCCCTATTACAAGTTTTAAAGCAGCATTAAGTAAATGAGTTGCGGTATGATATTTAGTTTCTATTTCACTATTACCTGCAAGTCCTCCTTTAAATTTTTGATTAGATCCTGCTCTTGATAATTCTTGATGTGCCTTAAATTTTTCTTTGAAACCTTCAGTATCTACTTCTATATTTTTCTCACGTGCTAACTCAACAGTAAGTTCAATAGGAAATCCATAAGTATCATATAATTTAAAAGCTAAATCCTTATTTAAAATATTTCCTTCTAAATTATTAATCATTTTTTCAAACTCTTTTAATCCTTTTTCAAGTGTTCTATTAAATTTTGTTTTTTCATTTCTTAATACTTCTAATACAATATCTCTATTATCTTCTATTTCTTTATAATATTTTTTATATTTATCCATAATAGATTTAGCAATTTCTTCTTCCCAGGTACTATTTACATCAATACCAAGTTTCTTAGCATGTCTTATAGCTCTTCTAATTAATCTTCTTAAAATATATCCTTGATCTGTATTAGAAGGTTTTATTCCACTTGGATCAGCTGATATAAATACTGCTGTTCTTATATGATCAGCAATAATTCTCATGCTTTCTTCATTTTCTTCATACTTTTTATTTGATATTTTTTCTATAAGAGAAATGATATCACTCCATACTGAAGATTTATAATTATCATTAACACCTTCAAGTACAGCAACTACTCTCTCTAATCCCATACCAGTATCTATATTTTTTTTAGTTAATTCTTCTACACTACCATCTTCATGCTTATAATACTGCATAAATACATCATTCCATATTTCTACCCATCTAGAATCTTCAGGGTCAAACATTTCAGGTATTTCATCATTGCTTCTAAAATAGAACATCTCTGAATCAGGCCCACAAGGTCCAGATTCACCAGCTATCCAAAAATTATCATCACTTGTAGGGCAAATTCTTGAATCAGGTATGCCTAAGTTCTTCCAAATTTCATATGCTTCCTCATCTTTTGGAATAATATCATTACCAGCAAAAACTGTAACAGCAAGTCTTTCTTTTGGTATTTTTAAAACTTCAGTCAAAAATTCAAAACTCCAAGTAATTGCTTCTTTTTTAAAATAATCTCCTAAAGACCAATTCCCTAGCATTTCAAAAAACGTATGATGATAAGTATCTCCTATAGCATCTAAATCGTTAGTTCTAATGCATTTTTGATAATCAACAAGTCTAGTTCCACATGGATGTGTTTTACCCATTAAATAAGGAATTAATGGTTGCATACCAGCTGTATTAAATAATACACTTGGATCATTTTCTGGTACTACTGGAGCACTTGGTATTTGAACATGACCCTTGCTTTTGAAAAAATCAATATATAAATCTTTTAAATTCATAAACCCTCCTCTATTATTTTTCTCATCTTATCTATTACCTCATCTATAGTTAAATTAGTAGAATCGATATATATAGAATCTTTAGTTCTAGTTAAAGCTCCAACTTCTTTATGCATATCATTATAATCCCTTTTTTTAATATTTTCAAGTATTTCTTCATAAGAAACATTCATACCTTTTAAAATATTTTCCTTAAATCTACGATTAGCTCTTTCAGTTACAGATGCATCTAGATAAAACTTATAGTCAGCATTAGGAAATACTACCGTTGTAATATCTCTACCTTCCATTATAACATCTTTACCTTCTGCCATCTTTCTTTGTAAATCTACAAGAATTTCTCTTAATTTTACTATACTAGATATAGGAGATACTATACGAGTAACTTCCATAGTTCTAATATCTTCACTTACATCAATTCCATTTAAATAAGTTTTACCATCGATAAAATCAATTTTAGAACTACGAGCCATATCAACTATTTTTTCTTCTTCTGTTATATTTATATTATTTTTTAAAGATAAATAAGCTATAGCTCTATACATTGCTCCTGTATCTATATAAGTTAAATTACATAATTTAGCTAAAGTTTTAGCTACAGTACCTTTACCACTTCCAGCTGGTCCATCAATTGCAACAACCTTACCCATGTTCCACCTCTTCTAATATTTTATATAATCTATTTTTTAAATTTTCATAATTATCATTTTCAATTACATAATCAAAATTATTATAATTATCTAAATCTATTTCAGTTATATGTTGTTGTTCACTTAAAGTTAATTTATTATTAAATCCATTTCTTTTTATTCTAATACTTATAGAATTATTATATTTATTTTTAATAGAAGTTATTTCATCTAATAGTCTTGCATCATTTATAATTATAACATCATAAAAATATGAATAAACTTCTATATCTTCTAAAATTCTTCTTATAAAAAGTTTATTATCTATTTTATTTTTTATAAGTTCTATACCTAAATTTTGTAAAAGTTCTCTTGGTTTTGTATCTTCACTACCATCCCAATTGCTTACATTTTTAGCATACTCTTTAATATAATGTCCAAATGATATAATAATAGATTTTTTCTTACTATAATATTCACTTATTAATTTTGATATCTCACCTTTACCACTACGAGCTTTACCTGATACTATAAATATTTTTGGTTCTTTTTTTATAAAATTCATAAATTCTCCTGTTTTAAATTAATTATTTCATATTTGTCATTAAAGTATTTTACCACAACTTTTAATACACCTATAATAGGAGTTGAAAGCAACATACCAACAATACCAAAGAAATGTCCAAAAATAAGTAAACCAATTATAATTGTTACTGGATTTAATTTCGTTGTTTTACTTATAATTAAAGTTTGTAATACATTTCCTTCTATACTTTGTATTATAACAATTGCGATAAGTATAGCAATACCAATTCCTGTTCCTTGAGAAAATCCAACAATAACTGCTGGAGCTCCTCCAATATAAGGTCCTGCATATGGTATTACATTCATAAGTCCACAGAAAAGTCCAAAAAGAATTGGTGCCTTAAGGCCTATTAAGGCGAATGCTAAAGTTGATACAATAAATACAAGTAAAGCATCAAGTAAAGCACCGGTAACATAACTTCTTAAAGACTGATTTATATTATGTCCTAATTCCTTTGTATCATATCTAAATTTTTTAGGTAATAGTTCTAGTAAAGTATTGGATAAATTGTTACAACTAAGTAATAAGAAAAATCCAATTACAAGTCCTACCACAAATGTTCCTATATAAGATATAGTAGAAGTTACTACATTAATTATTATAGATGGTAATGAAGTAGAAAGTTGTGATGATACTTCATCAAGTTTTAATAACATTGTTTTTTCCATATTTTCTACATTAATCGCACTAGAATTAACATTATTAAATAAACTTGTAGTCCATTCTTTTACATTAGAAAATATGTTAGGAAAATTTTCAACAAGTTCAATTGTTTGGTTATATAAAAGTGGAATAATTGCTTTTACAAGTAATAAAAGACATGCAATAAGAATAAAATAAGCAAAAGCACAAGCAAGTCCTCTCCTTATTTTCTTTGATTCTAACCACTTAATAAATGGATTTAAAAGCCAAGCTACCACTATACCAATAAATAATGGAGATAATATTTGTAAAATTTGTAAAATTACCCCTATTATTTTTAATTCTTTAATAATTTTTAGTAAAACAAAAGCTCCTACAACTATAAGTAATACATAAAATACTTTTAATATTTTTTTTAATGTACTTATAACTTCATTTAAATTCTTTTTATTAATATCCTTATTCATAACATCACCTATTTAATTATAGCATACATAAATTAAAATATAAATAACAATTTAAAAAAATGAACTATTAAAAGCTCATTAATTCATTTTCTTTTTCTTTAAATTTTTCATCTACTATCTTATTATATTTGTTTATAAGTTCTTGAACTTCTTCTTGAGACTCTTTAACAGTATCTTCTGGTAATTCAAGTTTCTTAATATCATTATTAGCATCTTGTCTTACATTTCTTAATACTATTTTACAATCTTCAGCATATTCCTTAGCTTGTTTAACATAAGTTCTTCTAGTTTCCTCTGTAAGAGCAGGAATATTTAAAATTATAATCTCTCCATTATTATTTGGAGTAAGACCAATATTTGCCTCATAAATAGCCTTTTCTACTGCACTTATACTAGATCTATCAAAAGGTTTAATACATAATTGTCTTGCTTCTGGAATACTAATAGTAGCAAGTTGTTTTAATGGTGTATCACTACCATAATAATTCACCATAATACCATCTAACATAGCTGGATTAGCTCTACCAGCTCTAATATTTAAAAATCTTTTCTCCATATTTTGGATTGCAGTCTCCATACTTAATTCTGCATTCATTAAAATATCTTCCATAATTATCTCCTTTTATTATCATCTTCAAAAACATATTCAAGTCTATTCATATAAAAATCAATGTAATCCTGTGTAATTTTTAATAACATTTCTTTTAATTTTTTTAAATAATTTATCTTTTCTTTAGTATTAATATTGAATCCCCCAAACAACAAGATCTTTAGCCTCTTTACCACATACTACACACTTATTATCAATAGACTCTTGAGCTTCTAAAATACATCTTGATTTTGTTCCACGAATCTCTTTCATTTTAAGTTCACATTCTTCATCTCCACACCACATAGCTTTTACAAATCCAGGTTGTGTATTCATAATTCGTTTAACATCATCTAGATTATGTGCTTCAAAAGTTAGAGAATCTCTTCTAGTTTTAGCTCTATTATACATATCATTTTGAATAATTTCCATTAAATCTTTAACATACTTAACTAAATCAGTATCTTTATCTATTATATATTTTTCTTTTGTATCACGACGAGCAACAGTTATTTTATTTTCTTTTAAATCACGAGCTCCTATCTCAATTCTAACAGGAATTCCATTTACTTCTGCTTCTGCAAATTTAAATCCAGGTGATTTATCAGAATTATCAATATAACAACTAATATCATTTTTTAATAATGATTCATAAATATTTCTAGCAAGTGACTCTACTTCATCACTATCCCCAATTGGTATGATTGCTACCTGATTAGGTGCGATATTAGGTGGCAAAACAAGTCCATCATCATCACTATGCACCATTATAAGTGCTCCTATCATACGAGTTGTAGAACCCCATGAAGTTTGATAAGCATATTCAAGCTCATTATTTTTATTTAAAAACTTGATATCATAAGCTTTACTAAACTTTTGACCAAAATAATGACTCGTACCAGATTGAAGAGAAACTCCATTGTACATTAGTGCCTCTATAGTTAAAGTATATTCAGCTCCTGCAAATTTTTCTCTTTCAGTTTTTCTTCCAGTAATAACTGGAATAGCCAAAAACTTTTCAAAAAACTCTTTATATACATTTAACATGCATTTAGTTTCTTCCTCAGCTTCCATACTTGTAGCATGAATTGTATGGCCCTCTTGCCATAAAAACTCACGACTTCTTAAGAATGGTCTTGTTTCTTTTTCCCATCTCATTACATTACACCATTGATTATACTTAAGAGGTAAATCTCTATATGATTTAATCTTAGAAGCATAATAATCACTAAATAATGTTTCACTAGTAGGTCTTATACACAATTTCTCTTCTAACTGTTTTTGACCACCTATTGTAACCCAGGCAACTTCAGGTGCAAAACCATTTATTAATTCTCCTTCTTTTTTCATTAAATTTTCAGGAATTAAAACAGGCATATATACATTTTTATGTCCAGTTCTTTTAAACATTTTATCCATATTTTTTTGTATATTTTCCCATATGGCATATCCATTTGGTTCAAAAACAGTACATCCTTTTACATTAGAATACTCCGCTAAGTGCGCTGCTCTTACAACATCTGTATACCATTTAGCAAAATCTACATCTCTACTTGTTATAGCTTTATTAGCCATATTACCAACTCCTTTTATAATTATAACAAATAAATAAAAAAAAAGAAATCATTTTAATTTCTTTTTATTAAATTTATACTTTAATTTAACTTAGATTTTAATACTTCTATTACTGGGCGAACGCCATAACTGTCCGAACGGTCAACGCTGTTGACGCCCACGCCACCACCATAGCGCACACGCCACGCAATGTCAGTACCATCAGCAAAAGAAGACGCACTCCAATATCCAGATGTTTTCACATCTGAATTGTTTAAACATCCATATGTTGTACAACTTGTGTTTGTTCTATCATATAACCAGCCATATTTACATCCACTTGTATCTCCGCTTTTACATGTACCACTTTCAGTATTTTTATTTGTATCAAAGTAGAAATAATCATTAACCGTTGCTGTTTTTTCATCAAATGTTGTATTACCTGTTATTTGTGCTATTTCTTGAGCTGTTATTAATCTTGCTTTATAACTACTATAATCTATTGTATAGTTTGCATTACTTGTTTGACCTGTTTGATCCATCGTATAATTTGATGGTGTCTCTGTTCCTTGCCAATCTTTTGTATCTTCATTTAATTTATTTAAAAATTCTTCGCTTGGCCCATTTACATTACTCCCACTTGAATTCCATGCAATTGTTGTTGTGGTATTGTGATCTAATAATAAATTTATTTTATCTCCACCATCATCATTAAAGGCATAGAACTTCATACATCCACTCTTTACTCCTGTATTACTTTGTGTTTCTATATAATTATCACAAGTCTTACCTGTTGTTACATCAAAGTATACTACTTCTCCATTTTCATATATTTTATTTCCATATGTATATTCTACAGTCTTATCACTTACATTACATTTTTTAAGTGATATAGTACCTTCATTTGATATATATACATCACATACTGTTTTAGCTCCATCATAGTCTACTTTTATTGTTGTATTTCCCTGAGTTAATGTTTTTCCATCTGTTGTCGTATACTTTCCACTTGGTACAACATTTCCAT